>Ga0187868_1000154_pt1 | contig 61218 bp, 42 predicted proteins | sample June2016WEW_13_4_FD_133014 | JGI IMG/M metagenome (GOLD analysis project Ga0187868, IMG submission 133014) | Peatland microbial communities from SPRUCE experiment site at the Marcell Experimental Forest, Minnesota, USA - June2016WEW_13_40 | ecosystem: Environmental > Terrestrial > Soil >... | reverse complement strand
GTTTACCGAACCCTCGCATTCGACGTCCTGCATCACGGTAAATTTACGCCCCGGGTACTGCGGGAGTTGTCAAACTTTTGCTGCCTCCCCGGCAGAGCCGGGGGGTCTCCCAACGGACTAGTTCACAGTCCACAGTTGACAGCTCACAGTAAGAATCCTGAAAAACCTAGTCACAGTCCAGAGTCCACAGTTCACCGCTTGAATCGAAAACGCCGTGACTGTTAACTGTCGACTGTCAACTGTAAACTCTTTTTAAAGGGGATCAGGTGGACTGGGCAGAGCGGGTGCGACGCTGGCCTCTGGGCAGAGGGTTCCCCGTGCCGCGACGGGCGGCGAGGCGCGCGCGCAGTTTGCCGCCCACCCGGGCGGGCAGCGTTTCAAGCTGGTCCTGGATCAGGACCGTGCTGTGGTTCTGGTACCACGCGGCAACCTCATCCTCCGACTTGAAATCCGGGATTTCCGCCGCGGACTTAACGTAGACCAGCTTCTTGCGGGCGCGAGGTTCATTATTTTTTGCGGAGGAATCTTTTTTCATTTTCATCCATGTCGCGGGCCGTAATGGGCCACGCTCGATTATGTCCCAGATAGCGAAAGATTACCAGCAAGTATCGCCCGGATTCGGTTTGTCCCCAAGCTTCGTAAACTCCACCTCGACCCCGCTTGAAGACCGGAGCGGAGCTGAACACTTCTTCGACGTCTTCCGGCGTGACGGCATGTTGAGCGATATGGTCGACGCGTTCAAGCGTCCATTCAAGGTCGTCGATTCTCATGAGCGATCACAAACGGTCATCATACACGTAACGCTTCCGTCTGTCGCCCTACGGTGGTGACGAGGAAGAAAGAGAGAATGGCTGTCAGATTGGGCACACACGAGGGGTGCCCTCCGAGGTTCGATATAAATTCAACAGAAATCCCCTCCCGTCGGAAAATTTGTCCTTATCCCCCTAGCCTCTGGTCGCCATCGTGCTACATATCTAGCGGAGTATTGTCGTGTGGGTAAAATGGCGCACCGGAGAGAGGGGTCTTGAGGGAGGCGGCCGGCTACCGAGGAAGGCTCGGTAATCCGACACCTAAGCCCCGGGTGCCCAAGCTTTGGGGACGTCCCGCACGTGAACAACCTGTTCCCGAACTTAGGATGCTGGTTCTCTGACGTAGCGGCGGGTTTATCCCGCCATCGTACGGCGAAATCAACTGATCGATGGCGGGATAAACCCGCCGCTACGTCAATTTGAACACGAACTTAGACGCCGATGGCACGTGGAACAAGATTGGCGAAACTCTCGGGAGCCTTGAATGTTTATGAAAAACAATAACTTAGAGCGAAGTCACAAGCCTGGTGAGGGAGAGCGGAGTCAACCCCGCCGTGGCCCATTTTCCGCCAGGGCATGAAAAAAAGATGTTAAAAAAATACGAACGAAGCCGGAATGTGTATGAAAACAAACAAATCTCGGACACAATGCCCGGAAAAAAGTCGGACATTTATGTATTAGATTCGGACATTTACGTCTAACCGACACCAATTTTGCAGAAAACCGCCGCTTTGCGACGACAATTAGTCAGATCGATTCGGTTTTTCACAGGTTTCCTCGTGCATAATACGACCCATTTGCGAAGTATGAGCCGTCGTAATTTTGGATTGGGCGCTGGCCTCCAGCCGACATTAAGCCCCCACGATGGCGGAGCTGGCAATCCTGAGCCCGAGCCCGAGTTAGACCCGCCCTGCATGGAGGGTCGGCCAGACGAAAAGAACGCGCTAGAGGACAGGGTAAGTCGCCCACCCATCGACTGGGTTACCTCCTGCGCTGAATTCAATTCTGGATGGGCGGTCGTTCCCAATCCAGCAAACCCTGGGACCACCAGAAAGCGGTGTTTGCTAGGGCTAGAAAGTCAGTCGCCCCACCACTTGCACGTTCCGCGGGTCGGTCACAGAGCCGTTCCAGAGGCCAAAGAGTGTATCGCCCACGCCGGTGTCAAAAGCGCTGCTGCCGAAGCATTGGGTCGAGCAATTGAACGTATGCCAATTCCAGACGTTGAAGAACTCCCCCCGCAATTCGAAGGTCACCTTCTCCTTGATCTTAATGTCTTTAATGAGTCCCACATCGTGGTTGTGGTAACCGAAGGTCCGCAGGTTGGAAACGCGCGGGCCCACCCCCGCATAGAAGTTGAAGTTATTGTAGTCCTCGAAGGCGCTCTGGTTGAAGAGAGGGAGGTTGGGGTCAAAGTGGCTCTTGCTCTGCGCCCACGGGTTGGCCCCAGGTATGATCCCCGGGAGGCAACCCTCCGCGAACTCTCCCGGAATATTGCAATAGCCGGACCGGAAGTACAAAGGGACTCCCGACGAAATTCGCAAGACGCTGCTGACAGACCACCCTCCCAGGAAGCCGTTGACGATTGCCGGTACGTGGGCGCCCCAACGTTTTCCCTTCCCGAAGGGAAGGTCATAGACCAGCGACTGGGAGAGTAACTGCGGGACATCATCAATGGCCAAAGCTTTGTTGCGCTCCCGCTGGAAGGGGCTGATCACTCCGTGCACGGTACCGCGGTCATTCGTCACTTGAGTGTTATCCGTGTCATCGATGGTCTTGGACCAAGTATAGGAGGTGAGCGCCCAAAGCCCCGTCGAGAAGCGCTTCTCCATCTTCGCTTGCAAGGCATGATAGGTGGAGTTGCCGGCGTTTTCCGTCAGACCGAAGAGGTTGTCACAATATTGGGGGTAGGGTGCGAGGGCTTGGGCAACGGTGGGCGCGCAGGCCTGCATTTGACTGGCCCATCCGGGGTAAGGGGCGGGAACGCCGTCCACTTCCGTGTCGGTCGGACCAAACTCGTCGTACAGTTGCTGCCCCATCGACAAATACTTGGGGTCAACGGCGTTAATGGGAACCGTTTGCGAGGGCAAGCGGGTCCCCTTGTTCCCGACGTAGGAGACGTTGAAGTAAGAGTTGTTGTTAAGTTGGCGCTCGATCGTGAGGTTCCACTGTTGTGCATACGGCCGGCGGTTGGAATTGAAGGGACGGTAATTGGGCCCCCCCTGCCCATTCAAATAACCGGGGTCAATGAACGGTGGACGATTGAAATCCTGGGGCAAACCGTTCTGAAGCAGGAATGCCGGAGTCAGCCCGTCGTTCGAGCTGCCGAAGGAAGGTATGGCATAGAAACCATCCTGCGCTACGCCGCCGCCCCAGCCTGGGTAGAACATCTGAGTAAGGAAGATGCCGTAGCCGGTTCGCACGACGGTCTTGGGCGTCACCGAATAGGCAATTCCCAGCCGGGGGGCAAAACCCTTTTTCCAAACCAGTTCAGGGGTGCGGCGTCCGAAGCTCGCCGTCCCCCACTTGGTTCCAGCGAAGACCAGACTGCCAGGGAGCCCACCGGCATCAGGGTTCGGTCGCGTGGGATCAAGGAAGGACTGCTGATCGTGCTTCTCCTGAGCGGGCGTAAAGGTATCCCAGCGTAGCCCGTAGTTGATGCTCAGCTTTTTGGTGGCTTTCCAGGTGTCTCCGACGTGCAGGATGTAAGCCGCCGCGCGCGGATAATTGGAAGCGACATTGAAGAAAGTGGCGGATCCGGAATCAACTTGGCCGAGCAGGAAACTCGCAATGGGGCTTCCACTGAGAATGCCCGCCAGTCCCGTCTCCCCAGAAGAGAACTGGAAGTTTCCGGCCGGGGAAGCAAAGCTGTTGTAATTGCCACGGTTGTTTTCGGCCAGCCAACGAAACTCTCCGCCAAACTTGATGGTGTGCTTGTTTCTGACCCATGTAACCAAATCGTTTCCCGTGAAATCGGGACGGGCCGTTACGTTCTTGATGTTTGGACCACCGTAGTTATCCCCTAGGGTCAATAGGCCCAGACCCATGACCGGCGGGTACGCCTTCGTGGCGACGCCGGGAATTTGAGGAAAATCGCTGGCGTATTTGTAATCGAGCGAGCCATAGCCTTCCATCCGGTTGTGATATCCGATGGCGGCGTGGCTGAGCAGTGTGGGGGAGAAGGTGTGGTCCCAGTTCATCCGATCCACGAAGGCATACTCGGGAGCCGCGTCGTTCTCATTGCTGATTTGCACGGGGAGAGTGGATACGGAGTTGGCGTGCGCGCCCTGATAGTAGATCGAGGCCGAGATGTGATCGGAATCACGAATGTACTGATCCAATCGCAGGTCGAAGTAATTGGTGTGGAAGAGCAATTCCTCGGGGCGGGGTTTCGGCACCACATAGTTATTGAGGATTCCCGCCCGGTTCGGCGGAGGCAGATACTTGAACCAGGCCGGCGCCAGTGAGCTGGTCAGCCGAGGATCCTGAGGGCAAATGACATTCGGGGCGCCGCCGCCACATCCCATGAATTGATCGCGCAGATAGGGCAGGTTGTTTGCCCCCACGTTTTGAGTGGGATCGAAGTTGGGGTTAGCCCGCAGCGTGTCCGGATCATAAACGGGGATAAGATTGCCGTTGGAGTCCACCCAGTCGCTGAAATCCCCCTGCCGTTCCTGCATGGTGGGCACACTCAAGATGGGGCGCTCGAGCGCGCCACCCGTACGGTAGCCCTCCAGGTCCAGGAAGAAAAACGTCTTGCGACTTTTGGGGAACAGATGGGGAATCCAGACAGGTCCCCCAAACGTCGCGCCGAATTCGTTTTGCAGGTTGGCGGGCCGCTGGTCCACCCCGTACTGCCGCGCATTGAGCACCGTGTTGCGGAGATATTCGAAAGCGGCCCCATGGTATTGACTCGTGCCCGACTTGGTCTCCAGGATAACCTGCCCGGAAAGGCTGGACCCATACTGGGGCTCGTAACTTGAAGTCAGCACGCTCAATTCACCCACCATGTCCGGCGAGGTGGGGAAGTCGGTTTGGATAGACACCATGCCACTCTGGCTCATCAGCCCTTCCTGCAAACTGACCCCGTCCAGGACCGCCTCGTCGCCCGATTGCAAGCCGCCGTTGATGCGCGCGTCGAAGGCATTGCCGCCGCTTCCGGTGCTCACGCCGGGCATGAGAATGGCGAAATTGGCCGCGGTGCGGATCGTGCCGGAGACCTCCAGCGGCAGGTCCTTGAGAATTTCCGGCGTAACGCTTCCCTTTACTTGCGCATCGGTTGTGTTGAGGGGAGAGGCGTTGGCTTTGACCTCCACGGTTTGAATCTCTTTACCCACTTCAAGTTTTATGTCCTGCCGGGCCAAGGCATTCATCGTCAACTCGATGCCGGCTTGCACGTACTCTTTGAACCCCTGCGCACTGGCCTTGAGTTCGTAGATGCCTGGCCGCAGGTTAGGGAAGGAGTAAAGGCCATCGGATCCGGAAGCAGTCTTGTTCACTGTTCCCGTGGCCACGGAGGTGAGTGTCATCTGAACCTTTGGGACGGCCGCACCGGTGGGGTCTGTAACCGTCCCGCTAAGCGTTGCATTCGTGCTCTGCCCTCTGAGCAAACCGGGAAGGAGTAGAGCGAATAGACACAGAAGTCCCAAGGCCCCAATCCGCCTCTTTTCCATTTAAAGCCCCCTTTGGACCTTCGACCGACGCGTGAAGCCGCCTCTTCCGAAACGCGTAAGCCCATCAGACGCTGCCGGGAGTTTTGGGAGAGCCTTTCATCGTTTCGCCTCGTCTTGGCGACTATCTACGGGTGGAGGTCCATCGCTTTGATTTAGCTGCGCAAACCGATTTTACTTTAGTACGATTCATTTCGACTCGTTTCCATTTTGCAGGCAATGTACGCTCGCCATGAAGCCGTGTCAATAGCAAACTTTTCAGGAAACTTTTCCGAAAGATCCTCATGGAATCTCATAACCGCCGGGAGAACAACCACGGGTTCCCGGCAGTGCGAAATGGGTGTGAAATGCGACTCGGGGCTTCGGGGAATGGACTAATGGGGGCGGTCTTGCGGGCTTTCCTGCTTCAGTTTCTGAAAGGTCTGCCACTCGACATTGGCCTTGAGCTTGTCACCTTGCCGGGTGTAAATCCGGCCCAGGAGATAGTGAGGTTCGGGATAGGATGGGTCATTGTGGGCAGCCTCGAGAAGCTCCTTACAGGCTTGTTCGTCTTTCTTCTCCTTCTCGAGCAGTAGGCCCATTTGAAAGTGGGCTTTGGGGAAGTGTGGGTCGTACTTCAGAGACTCATCTAAGTAGACCTCGGCCTCGGGCAGTCTGTCGAGTTTCACCAGCAACGTGCCAAGATTCAGAGGAGGCCACGGCGAAGGAGCCCGTTCGGAACGGTTCATCAGGATCGCCTGTTGGTAGATCCGGGTGGCATCGTCGTATTGGCCCAAAGCTTCGTAAGTGAGCCCCAGGTTGTCGTAGGCTTTCATGAACTTTGGATCCAATCTCAACGATTTCTGGAGGTTCGCTTCGGCGGCCTTAAACTGCATCGCGTCGTAGTCGATGCGCCCAAGCCAGTAAGGATAGAGCGGGCTGCGCGGGTCCGCCGCGGCAAGCTTTTCCAATTCCGGCCGCGCCCAATCCCGATGGTTCATAATGATGTAGCTTAGTGCCAACGTGAACCGGTCCGGGTCGGCGAGGGGGGCCAGCGCCTCGGCCTTCTTCAGGGCCACAGCACAGTTCAAGAACTTGCCATCCAGGAAGAAGATGCTGGCCACCGTGGTCAGCAGCAACTGCGAGTTAGGGTTGCGCTCGATCTCTCCGGCAAGAAGGGTCTCGGCGCGCCCGTAATCGTGCGCCTTTAAGGCCTCGCGAAGACTCTCGCGCTCGGCATCGTCCATCGGTAGCCGTTGAATAGCGTCAGCGGTTGGCTCGGTGGAAGGGGCCTCGTCGAGGTGCAACTGCTGGCCAGAGGCTAGTCCTGCCCAGCACATCAGCGCGAGCAAAATGGCACCCATTATGGCCTCACCTCAATCGTGCGCAGAAACTCCTTGGCTCGCTGCGCCCTATCCTCTTTGAGCTGCTCAAACCGCTTTGACTGCTCTTCCGCCTTTGGGTTCCTGGTTCGCTGATACAAAATCATGAGATTCAAATTGGCAGTGTAATTATCGGGCCTTAGCTTGAGCGCTTTCTCAAGAGCCTCCTCCGCCGGGGGATACTCTCTTTGCTTCAGATGGACAAGCCCCAATTCCGCGTAAGCGTCAGCATAGTTGGGGCGGGCCTGGAGCGCCAGGCTGAGGTGACGAAGGGCTTCGGGATACCTGCCCTCCCGGTTATCAATTCTTCCCAGGTAGAAGTTGGCTCCAGCGGCAGTCTGGGGGTCGTGGGCTATAGTTGCGAGGACCTTCTGGGCTGATTCGTCGTCGCGGCTGTTGAAATAGGCGGCCCCCAAGGCGAGCCGCCCACGGGGATCGTGCGGTTTCAGTTCACAGTACTCCTTGAGATAGGGTATGGATTCATTCGCATCCTCGCGCTGCATGGTCACGACTCCCAAGGCGTAATTGTAATAGGCGTTCTGGGGGTCGAGTGCGACCGCTTTCTTCAGCGATTGGTAGGCCTCCTCGGCAAGATCCTGCTCAATGCAAATGATTCCCCAGAAGAAATGAATCGACCCGTTGTTCGGCTCGAGCTCGCGCGCGTGGGCCAAGTATCCCAGGGCCCCCGTGTAGTCCTGCTGATCGTCTGCCACCCGCGCCAGGTCGAGCAACACGGGGACGGAGTTCGGCTGGAGTTGCGCGGCTGCCTCTAGCGCCTGGCGCGCCTCCGCGAGTCGCCCCGCACTCCTAGACAGCAACCCCAGGCTGTGCAGAGAATCAAAAGAAGCAAGGCGACGTGCCTCGAGCCCCTGAAGGAGCTTGAGGGCCAGCGAGGTTTCCTGGCGGGATGCCAAGATGGGCAGGATGCTCGTGACGTCGGCCTCCGCCAGATCGGAGCTGCGCAGCATCCGGTCAGCCGCCGCTTCGGCCTTATCGCGTTGGCCTAATCCGGCAAAGTCGGCGCAATACACCGACATTGCTTGAGAATGGTCTTGGTCCTCGGCGGGGAGCCTGGCCAAGTGTTGGAGCGACTCCGCATAAAGTCTCTTCTGCATCAGGAGCACAGCGCTCTGGTAGTTGGCCTCCAAATGGTCAGGGGCGAAGCGGAGCAATTCGGCATAGACGCCCAAAGCCTTTTCGCGTGCGCCCGGGTCTTTTGGGGCATGTTCCTGGTAAAGACGGCCGAGATTCAGATAAGCGCCCTCCAGGTGCGGCGCAAGCGCGATGGCCTTTTGGAAGTTCGACTCCGCCGAGGCGAAGTCGCCCGCTTGAGCCTTGATGACACCTTGCAGATTGTAGAGCCCTCCGTCGCCCGGCGATTCTCGTAACGCCTGCGAGAGTAATGCTTGAGCAGTGGCAGTGTCCCCCGTTTGCAGCAGTTGCTGGATCTTCTGGGTTGTATCCGAAAATTGCGCGGCTTGGCACCGGCACGCACCAGACATCCACAGGGCCAAAAGGGCGGGAAGGAAGAACGCTCGCCGGGTCCGAATTACGTCGCGACTTCCTTTCATCCCGCTTTCATCTCGGCCCATCATAAAAACGCCAGTCCTTCATGGCAAGTCTTATCCCTTCGGCGGCTATGCACAAGCATTTTTTCATCCCAGGGACTCCCGCTAGGGTCGGGAACAGGCGCCATTGCTTCGCATCGCGTTTCCATCTTCCGCCACCTCAAACCCAGCGTGCGAGTTTGTCGCACTGGGCTTTCCTGCTGGCTGCTGCCCAACTGGTGGCGGCACTGAATCGGTCCACCTCTATCGGCGCCAGACTCATCTTCTGTGATCCGCCCGTTGGGCATGGTCTCGATCTCTGCCGTCATAGGTAATGAGTCATTTTGACCAGTGGAATGAGCAAAACACGACAGACAGTGGAAAGAAAGAACAAATACCATCTCTTCCAGCAGGCAGTCGATCACCTCCTGCTGGGGTTGGTTCAAGCAGCCGGTGAGAGAAATCAGCAGCAGGCGAAGCCCCATGTCGACATAGCGAGGCGAGAAAGCAGCTATGAATTCACGTCGATGAGAATCAGCCTTCGTTTGATCATTTCGTTGATTCTGGGCGTGGCCTTGGTCGCGCTGCTTCTGGCCTATTTCCAGGCTAAGGCGCAGAAGCGTGCCCTGAGGAACGATCTTCAAAATCGAGCGCGGCTGCTGGCCGATAGCTTGGCCCAGAGTGTTGAACTCCTGCTGCAACATCACGCGCGGAAGGACCTGCAAGTTCTCGTGGACCGGTTTGGGAACCGGGAGCGGTTGGCGGGGGTGGTGGTTTACGACGCCAAGCAGCAGCCCCTGGCAATGACTTCGGGGTTGGCCGGCGGCTCGGCAAGCCCTCCCGGTGTTGTGACCCAGGCGATCAGCCAGAACCAAAGTGTGGGTGAATTCTTCCTTCTGGGCAAGACGCCGATTTACATCTGTGTGGTTCCCCTGCATCTCGATGAGCACGTAATAGGGGCGCTGGCTATCTTCCACAACACAAGTTTTATTGATACCCAGGGCGCCCGGCTCTGGCGTTCATCCTTCCTCGGGGTCCTGGTTCAGACTCTCTTCATTGCGCTGGCAACTCTACTGATCATCCGCTGGAGCGTTACTGGGCCTATTGCCAAGACTGCCCAATGGATACACGAGCTACGCGCGGGGAGGCCGATGGAGAGTCTCAGCCTACCCGCACAGGATGAATTCAAGCCTTTAGCACGGGAAGTAACGCATTTGGCGAAGAGTCTGGAGACAGCGCGCGCCGCGGCCGAGGAAGAGGCGCGCCTGCGGGCCGCGGGGGAATCGCTCTGGACGCCGGAACGGCTGCGCGTGCATGTCAAAACGACGCTCCAGGAAAGACGTTTGTTTGTGGTCTCCAATCGCGAGCCCTACATGCACATTCGGCGAGGGAAAGAAGTGGCAGTGATTGTCCCCGCCAGCGGTTTGGTGACCGCGCTCGAACCAATTCTCTGCGCCTGTGACGGAACCTGGGTGGCCCATGGGTCCGGCGATGCGGACCGCGAGGCCTTGATGGAGCATGACCGTCTGCGCGTACCTCCCGACGAGCCTCGGTACACGCTGCGCCGCGTTTGGCTTTCCAAGGAACAAGAAGAAGGCTACTACTATGGCTTCGCCAACGAGGGGCTGTGGCCGCTCTGTCACATCGCCCACACACGCCCCACGTTCCGGAGTTCGGACTGGCAAGACTATCAACAGGTGAACCGTAAGTTTGCTGATGCTCTCCTGGAGGAAATGGAAGGGACCGTGGAACCCGCGGTGCTCGTGCAGGATTATCATTTTGCCTTGGTGCCTCGCCTCATCAAAGAGCGGCGGCCGGATGTTCGCGTGGCCATCTTCTGGCACATACCTTGGCCTAACCCGCAGGCATTCGGAATTTGCCCCTGGCAACGAGACCTGTTGGAAGGGTTGTTAGGCGCCGATCTCGTCGGCTTTCATATTCAGGCGCACTGCAATTTCTTTTTGGAAACCGTGGACGGCGCGCTGGAGGCGCGCGTGGATTGGGAACGCTTCACCGTCAACCGGGGCGGCCACCTCACCCGGGTGCGGCCGTTTCCGATCAGCGTTGCCCTCTCGGAATCCGGAAGCGATTCCCGAGCGCCCGCCGGGTCGGTCTATCGGGAACGCGCCGCATTGTTCAAGGATTTGGGTGTGGAAGCCACGTTCATGGGTGTTGGCGTTGACCGTGTGGACTACACGAAAGGAATTGTGGAGCGTCTTCGCGGCATCGAACGCTTCCTGGAAAAATATCCCGTCTATCAGGGGCAGTTTACGTTTGTGCAGATCGGCGCGCCCAGCCGCACGCACATCAAACGCTACCAGGACTTGATGGGGGAAGTTGAATCCGAGGTGGATCGAATCAACTGGCGCTGGCAGCGGGGCAACTGGCGCCCGATCGTTTTTATCAAGCGGCACCACACGCACCGCGAGATCGAACAATATTATCGAGCCGCCGACCTGTGCCTGGTGACTTCTCTCCACGACGGCATGAATCTGGTGGCCAAGGAATTCGTTGCCGCGCGCGAAGACGACGAAGGCGTTCTCATCCTTAGCCGTTTTGCCGGCGCGAGCGGTGAGTTGCGCGATGCCCTGGTGGTGAACCCTTACGACGTCGAACAGTTGGCTGAGGCCATGCGCTTCGCCCTGGAAATGGATCCCGAAGAAAAAAAGGCGCGGATGCGACGCATGCGGCAGGCGATCCGGGAATTCAATATTTACCGGTGGGCGGCGGACTTGATCAAGGAACTCGCGGAAATTCGCATCGACTCGCCGTCGTTGGTTACCGGTCGCCAACAGGGGCAGTAAGGGGATTTCTGCCCGCAAAGCTTGCTGAAGGCGCTACGAAGAGGGGGACGATCTGCCCGTGAACAACCGCCAGGGTAAGAGGAAGAACCCCGTGGGCGAGGGCCGCCGCACGTTGTCCCACCTCCGCACCACGCGCGCAGCACGCCCTCTATCGCCACATCCGGTCACATCCTCCACAGGATCACTAATCCATCCTGGAGCACCGCCAATAGCCGCCCGTCCGGGCTCAAGGCAAATGACGAGTTCTGCTTAAAGTACCCACCCCCCGGCTCACTCTGCACCGGCGCGTGCCCCACCAGCCGCCCGGTTGCCACCTCCCAGACGGCTATGGAATCCTCTGCCTCCACTGTCCTCGTACTCGGCCGGCTGAACTGCACCAGCTTGAAGACATTCGTCGGCGTCCCATTTCCGTCCCAATTCACCGGCTCGTGGTAGAGCACGCCGCGCAACAACCGCGCCGCCACCCGGCTACCATCCCGGCTCAACCGGTCCCCATCCAGCATCCGTCCGGCGGGAGCCCGGCTGGTCCATAGCGTTTCTCCGCTCAGTTTCCGCAGTGCGATCGTTTCGGTCCCAATCGCCAGAAAGCGCTCATCATCCAACACCGACGGCCAAAAGGCGATGTCCCCAAACTGCCGCAGACGCTCCCTTTTCTCGCAGAACACCTCCCGTTCCAGCCCGTACGTCAGGTCGGGTTGCGTCGTTTCCACCTGGGATGCGAGTTCCAGGTCATCCGTCATCCCGCCGGTATCGTTCATGTCGTCCGACTCCTGGCAGCGTTTCAGCACCGTCAGGGTCTGAGTATCCACCAGCATGGAGGTCTTCGAATTGAACCGAACGCGCACTGTGCGCCCGGTGGTAGAACTCTCGAGGTACCACGGTTCGTATTCTTTCTCCGCATTGGGCAGTGCCAACTCGAGAGTCGGCCGTCCGTCCGCGCCCACCCGCATCAGCTTGTCGTCTGCGACCAGCAGCAGCGTCCCATCCGCAGCCAGCCGCAGGTCAAGCCTGTCGAGCGAGCGGGTGGGGAAGTCCATCGTACGTTCCACGGCGCCTTTAACCCGGGCGTTCAGCACCAATACGCGGAGCTTGTCTCCCACTCCCCGCGCCGCACTCATCGGCGCTGCTCCGCTTGCCCAAATCGGCAGCCCGACATAGACGTGGCCCCGCCCATCCACCGCCACCTCTCCCACTCCGCGCCAAGCCATGCCGCCCGGCGGTCCGGAGGTTGTCCATCCTTGGCGCTCGGGGTCGGGGTGTTGTACGGAAAGCTCCTCCTGAGACATCCACCCATACGGTTTCAGCGACACCGTCATGACCTTGGTCTGCGCCCACCCGTAGCTCATACTGAGCCAGACCATTCCTGCCAAAACCACCCACCTCCACCAGCCTCCGCGCATATTGCTCGCCTCTCCTGCCGCCCTCCGGTGCTAGAAGACGCTTTCCTGTTCCCTGTAGCCTGTTCCGCAGCCCTATTGGGCGTAGCCAGGAGCGAGCTTAATGAGGTTGCCCCCGTAAGTCGCATAGTAACCAGGGCCATCGGGTCCGGTTTGGGAATAATTCTCGCTGGGGCTCACCCAATAATTCTCGCCGTTTTGGGGATTGTGATAGTACTCCCGTTCAAGCCACGTATTGTAGAGGGTGTCGGATTCGTCGCCGTTGTTTGACCCGCCTTCAGTCTTCGCATTCAGCCCCGGGGGGTCGGGCCCGGCGGGAACAATGGGCACCTGGCACACCAGCGAGCGCGCCACCGCCATCGCTTCGGCCCCCCGCTTCTCCCACTGCCCAGGCGAGGTTCCCGTACCGGCCATGCGCATCACGATCATGTACCCGTCAGCGCCGGCGGGAATCACCTGATAGAAAGCCACACCATGGTTCGTGGCACTCACATAATCGAGCAGAAAGACGTTCGGCGCCAGTTGCCGGTGGCTACCGAATCGGACTTGAATGGTGCCGAAATTCGTCAGCGTACTGGTCACCGCGCGGCTGGGCGTCTCAAAGCCGGGAGGAGCGATCGAGCCGGCTGGGAATATAGAATAGGCGGCAAATGCCAGCCGGTCCCCACTCGCGAGATCCGCACCGAAGCTCGACCGTTGAGGGTTTTCGTCAATAACGGCCCAGCCCGGAGGTCCGACGGATGCGCAGTATTGACCGCGGAACGGTTGGACCCTGACCGGAGCGGCACGGGAAGCCCTCGACGCGCGCTGTGTGGGCCGGGCGTCCGCCTCGGAAGGATCATCGGGTGTGTTACCCGTCTCGGAAGTGTCAGCAGGTGTGGTGCCGGGGTCCAAAGTCTCAGTGGGCCGGACGTTCCTTCTGGATAGTCCATGCCGAAGAACGACCAGCCCAAAAAGGACAATTAAAACTACTGCTACCTTGAAAACCGTCCCGTGAGAAGCCGATCCTGATTCTTTCTTCATATAAGTTCTCCCTGTGGCGCTAACCCGATAAATTCTTGCCGGATTGAAAGCCGCGATAATACTCCTTTTCGAGCCACTTGTCGTAGCTCGGGTCGGATTCTTCGCCGACGCGTGTCCGGGGCTGACTCCTCGCATTCGTCCCCGGGGGCCACTACTCAGATAGCGTAAACGGAAAGGAATTTGCCTCAAGGCAGGCGCAGGTCAAGAGGATGCGGCTCGATGCGCGGCAAAGGCGCGAGCGAGGCGTGGATTGCCGGAAACCATCGATTCAAGTTGGCTGGTGATTTCCGCGGAGGGCATTGAACGGAAAATGGCCTCGATAGCAGCCTCCGCATGGGGAGATTCCGTCCGGACAAGGTGGAGCAGGAAATCAAGTCCCGTCTGCTGCCGGGTTAGACCGATGGCGGAAAGCAGGACGGCCTGGAACCAAGGGTCGTGTTCCTGAAGGAAACGTTCGCGTAAGGCAGCAAACGCCTGAGGGGAGCGGTCGGCGGCAATGGCCAAGGCTGCTTCCGCCGCAGCGTCATCGGCAGTAGCGAGGAAGCGACTGATCCAGGGAATCGCCGCCGTGCCGTCCAAGCGCAGGATGCCGTTGTAGCACGCTCCGAGGACTTCCGGTTCGTCGCCGGCAAGAGTCGCCCTAAGGCGCAGCAGAAGTGCCGCGGAGGGTGAGCCGACCTGCTCGACAGCGCGGATCGCCTCCACACGGACGGACTTATCCTTGTCGGCGAAGAGTTCGATGAGATAAGTCAGCAGATCCGATTCCGGGAGACTGCGGCATGGTACTAGAGCGAGGGCGCACGTCGCCCGCAAGGTGGCGGCGGTATCGGAATGCCCGCCCCAAACGGGCTCAAGCTGTATGTGACGCATACCGCGAAGGAAGATCGATGCGTCCTGAAACTCGAGCGCGGCCAGGGCGCGGCTTATCGCGTTCTTTGCCCAGCACTGGGGGTCAGTCTTGATGGGATTTCCGAAGCAACGGTCGAAGGCGACAAGTAACTCGGGGATCAACTCGGGCAGGCGGAATTCGCGGACCAAATCAGCAGCCTTGGCGACAATGTAATTGCTGCGATGGGTGAGTGCCTTGCGTAGCGGTTCGATCGACGCCTGAGGCGGCTCGACACGGAGTTGCTCCAAAGCAGCGAGTTGCTCTTCAAAACGGCGCTTGCCGGTCATGTATGGAAGTGTAACGCGTTAAGAGGAGTTTGTCCCTGGGAAGTCGTCCTTCCACACGCAGGAGAGGAGGCCATCAATCGTGGGAAGCTCCGCAGTATCGTATCCGGTCACAGCCTTGGCAGTTGTGCGCGGCACACGTCTTCTCGTGGGAGTTTCTTTGATGACACACGGCTATATACTGAAGTGGCTCGGGATGCCAGAATGGAAGTCCTGGATCGCATGCCGGAGAAAGCGAGATTCGAGTTTGGAAGAGATGGTAAATATATGAAAAAAATCACACGTCGAGATTTCATCGCCCAGACCGCCACGTTGGCGGCCGGCGCTTCGACACTCGCGACGGACGCCCACGCCCATCCCCAACCCGCTACGGCTGCCGTGGATGCGACGGACAAGCGGCGGGAGGCACTCGATGTACTCCTCAAGATTCTTCCGCGTCGCCAAGTGGAAATCACCGGAAGGATGAATGCCCACGACAAATCTTGGGAAGACTGGCTTAAGCGCACGGGCGAGCTCCCGCCGGATTTCGATGCCATGCCGTCCACACCTTTCCTCGTCGACCCGCTCGAAGGCGTCCAGACTCGGGGACAATGGAAGCAAAAGCGCCAGGAAATTCGGGCGCAATTTGAGCAGTGGGTTTTTGGAAAGATGCCGCCGCAGCCTGACAATCTTCGCAGTGTGATTACGGAAAGCGAGACTGACGGGAAGCTGACCATCCGGGATGTTCGCCTGGAGTTTGGTCCTGACCACCGCGGAACCTTGCGCGTGCAGTTAATCATCCCTCCTGGGAAAGGGCCGTTTCCCGTTTTCCTCACCAACCATCCGCGCACCTGGCCGTGGGTGGCCACCGCAGTCCGGCGTGGCTATATGGGCTGCATCTACTTTGCCGGCGATCCAATTTTCGGCCCGACTGATGACTCGGATCGATTCATCGACGTCTACCCGGAGTTTGACTTTTCGTGCATGGCACGCTGGGCATGGGCCGGCATGCGCGCCGTCGACTATTTGCAAACGCTTCCCGAGGTCGATAAACAGAAGATCGCCATCGCCGGCCACTCACGCAATGGCAAACAAGCTCTGCTGGCGGCGGCATTCGACGACCGCATCGCTGCCGTCATCGCGTCCAGCGGCAACACCGGTGAGTGCGATCCCTGGCGCTACACCACCGACATGTTCGTGAACGAAAGTATCGAGCAGATCACCGGTGTCTTCCCGCATTGGTTTCATCCGCGACTGCGTTTCTTCGCGGGCAGGGAACATAAGCTTCCCGTGGACCAGCATGCCCTGATGGCAATGGTGGCACCACGCGGTCTTTTTATGTACTCGGCTTACACGGAGCAAGAAGGGAATTCTTTTGGCTTTGAACACGCCTTTCCCCACGTCGAGAAGGTCTATCGGTTTCTTGGCCACGAAGATAAGGTTTGGATGAATCTGCGCGAAGGTGAACACTCCACCACGGCGGAAGACATCGGAATTTTCTGTGATTTCCTCGACACCCTCTTCGGCCGCCAGACTTACCCGCGGCGCGAAGTGTGGGTGAACGGCTACACTTTTGAGCAGTGGAAGAAGACCGAGACGCTTAACCTTTCGAAGTTTCCCTCGGCAGATCAACGCGATCTCGCCGCGCATTGGAGTGACGCGACCAGGCAAGCCATCCTTCAGAAGATCAATTGGGCGATGGGAGACGAGCCCCCGGGGGTTCGCTTTCCCGTCCGCCACGAGCTCCAAGGTGCGGTTATGGCGGACGGGGGATGGGTATCCCTCGTGCTGGGCCGGCCCTTCAAGAACCCATTGATGGGAGCCGTGGGTTTGGGCTACGGCGACGATTTAAAGGCCGACTTCTATTTCCCCATCGACGCGGACGGATCACCGCGCGGGAGCCACTGGCCCGTGGTGGTTTGGATGCACCCTTACTCGTATCCGACCGGTTATTCGCGCGACACCCAGCCGTTTTTTGCTTCCTTGATCCAGCGGGGTTTTGCGGTTCTGGCCTTTGACCAGATTGGCTTCGGCACTCGCGTGCGCGATGCGCGCTTTTTCTGCCAGCGCTACCCGAAATGGTCCTTGCTGGGAAAAATGGTTACCGACACTCGTGCCGCAGTGGATGCCGTTGCCGCGCTCGAGGCAGTGGATTCGTCGCGCATTTACCTGGTGGGGTATGCCCTGGGCGCCAAGGTGGGACTCGTAACCGCCGCATTGGATGAGCGCGTCAAGGGCGTCGCAGCGGTCTGCGGCGTCGATCCCTTGCGCCTGAGCAGGGCGGAGAAAGGAACTGAAGGCGTGCAGCATTATTCTCACCTGCATGGGCTGCTCCCTCGTCTCGGATTCTTTGTTGGGCAGGAAAGTCGCTTGCCCTTTGACTTTGATGAGGTGCTGGCTGCCATTGCACCCCGGCGTACCTTGATCGTCGCCCCCACCCTGGATCGCTATGCGCCGGTCGCCGATGTGCAGTTCGAGGTAGAACAATCCAGAAAGGTTTACACCCGCCTGGGGAATGAAGACGCGCTCCAGTTGCAAATGCCCTTGGCGTTCAATTCCTTTACCCCCTCCATGGAGGAGGCAGTCGTCAACTGGTTGGATGGCGCGCTCGTCTGACTTTGCCACGCACTTGGGATTGGCGTGCAAAATCACCGACCGCGTCGTGGCCCCCGCGGCTGACTCTCTCTTTGATATTCCCATGACGGCGTAGAAATCTATGGCAACACCATCTATTGGGACCCTCCGGTCAATACCGCTGCGATCGTAAACGGGGCCGATGTCGCTCCCAGTGCCGCCAAAATCTTCCGCGACAACCTCCTCGTCTCGACAGCTTCCTCACTGATACAAACAAACTCCGACCTGGATTCTAGTGGCAATCTGTATTGGAATCTTGGACACACTTCGCCTTCGTGGGTTTATGTCGGGTCAAGATTACCAAGAACCGCACCTATGCGAGGTGTGGAAGAAGGCCCTCTTCGTTCATCCGTGCCGAATTATAATGCCCCCCTATGCTGTGAACCGAACCAGTCAACAGCGAGTCCATATCGGAGTCCACAGGTGGACCACGCGTTTTGCGTCTTACTGTCCTAACCCTATTTGGCTCCGCGAACCCTTCGCCTGCATGGCCGAACGAGATCGCGACTCAATCCGTCGCCTTGGCCCCGTAAGGTACAATGGGCTGGATGGGTTGCGCTCCGTCGATATTGGTGATCTTCCAGCGCGGGCCTTCCCTCTTCAGACGGACGTTCTGCACCTCGTTGTGATCGCTGTAGACGTACTCCACCCGCGCCCGGGCTTCATCGGCATTGGGCCGGTCGGTTAGGGTGACGGCCATGCCCTGCACGGCCGAATTCTGGCTGATCAAATACTCTTTGAACTTTGCGCCCTCCCTGGCGGTGGCCGCCAACTGGTCGCGGAGCGTACCGGAAAAGCAGTCGAGGTAAGCTTGCGCGTCACCGGTGCGAGCGGCGTCAAACATCGCGTAAATTCCGTCCTCCGGGCTCGAAGGGGCGGGCTTCGCCGTGCCGGCCCTCCACGCCTTCCACGAAGACGGCATCTGCCAGTGGTTCGAGCGCAGCAGGGTGACGGCGAAAACACCCAGCAGCACGGTCACGGTGAGGATGGTCTTTGCGTCTTTTCGGCGGATCATTTTGCCGGGGTTCCGGGGCTTTCATCTTTTCCGACGATCGATAAGTCAAAATTACCGCTCGAATCAACAATCAATTTACGCAACTGGGGAAGGATTTTCTCCATCGCCTCGACGTAAACGCGCGTGCTGGTAACTTCCGGGGCCTTAGTGTATTCGGCCGCCACGGCGTCAAACCTCGCTGCGTCACCCATCGCCCTGTTGACCTTCCCTTCCTTGTAAGCCTGAGCTGCCTGCTCCATCTGCGCCGCTTCGCCGTGGGCGCGGGGCAGGAGGTCGTTCGCGTACCCCTGCGCCTCATTGACCAAGCGCAAGGCGTCAGCACGCGCCCCTGCCACATCGCGGAAGGCATCCGCAGCGTCGGGCGGCGGAGCCACGCTTTCGATATTGATGCTGGAAAGCGAAACACCGACCCGGTAATCCTCCAAACATTTCTGCGCGGCCGCCAACACATCATTTTGAATCGCCACCTTATCCGTGGTCATGATGTTGTCTACGGCGGTGTGCGCCAGGCGTCGGGCCAACTCCGACTCCACTGCCGCGCTCACCACCCGGTCGACGTCGGCGGTTTGAAAAAGATAGTCGCGCGGCTCGCTGACCGAATACTGGGCGACTACACGTACGTTGAGTAGGTTCTGGTCCCCGCTCAGGAACTCGGAGGCGCCAGGCTGCATGCGTCCGAGAGGGATATCCGCCGCGTCGCCGCCAATCATCGTGCGGCGAAGCTGATGAACTTTGAGTTTATACACCTCCTGGATTGGCCAAGGCAGCGCGTAGTGCAGGCCGGGCAGAACTCGCGGCGAAGTCACCGCTCCCCACGTCGTCACGACGGCTTGCTGTTCTGGGGCCACGAGAAAGATACCCGTAAGCAGCCAAGCGCCAAGGAACCCCAGCGCCCAGCGGCGCCCGCGCGAAAACCTCGGGGCCTCCTTGACCTTTTCGGGAGCAGCCAGCAATACCGAACTCATGTCACTCCTGCCTGAAGCCAGCAAAGGACCGAACGCCGATCGGCCCTACTTCACCCCAGCCTCGCCTTGCGTCAAGACCTTCAGCAGCGCGGAATCCGAATTCAGAATGATCGTCGTCTTATCGTCGAGCACCTTCTTGTAGGATTCGAGGGTTCGAACCAATTTATAGAAGCGAGGATTCTTGGAATAGGCTTCCCCGTAAATGCGTGTGGCCTCGGCGTCGCCCTCGCCCCGAATCGTTTCGGCGTCCTTGTAGGCAGCGGAAAGAATCGCCTCTTTCTCCCGGTCGGTGCCTGCGCGAATCACCAGCGCCTGCTCTTCACCCTCTGCGCGGTACTGCATGGCGATGCGCTCGCGTTCGGCCCGCATACGCGCGAACACGCTCTGCTTGTTCTGTTCCGGAAGGTTCAATCGCTTAATGCGAACGTCCACGACGCGGATACCATATTGCGCCAGGGCAGTGCGATCGGCTCGTGTGGTCAGCAGATCGAGCATCGATGCCGCCTGCACTTTGTCCACCGACGCGGAGACCAGTGATTCCAGGTCAAGCGTGCCGAGCGCGGCGGAAAGGCCGGACCAAATGATGTCGTGCAGGCGCATTTCCGCTGAGGCAGTGTCGCCAACACTTTTCACGAAGAGGTCCGGGTCCTCAATGCGCCATGCGACGTAGTTTTCAATCACCAGATTCTTCTTGTCGCGGGTGAGGAACTCCGATGGCCGGGGATCGTAAACTCGCAGCCGGCGGTCAAAGTGCAGGATGGATTGGAACGGCCATTTCACGTGCAAACCCGCGTTCACCACGGTTCGCACAGGACGCCCGAATTGTGTGATCAGGGCGAACTCTGTCTCCCGCGTGGTATAAAACGTGAGGTAAACAAGGAGCAGCCCACCGGCCACGGCCGCGATCTGAATCTTCCGTTGTTGAATCATCATTTCCTACTCCGGCAGAGGGCGCAGCCCGTTGGGCAAGGCGATTCCGTCGCGCAGCAGCATCAACTGCCGACGGCCAGCCCTCGTGTCAATAATCAGTTTCTTCTTTCCGGGCAATACTTCTTCCATCGTTTCCAAATACAAGCGCGACTGCGTGGCTTCCGGCGCCGCGCGATAAGCTGCTTCCGCAGACAGGAAGTGGCGGGCGTCACCTTCGGCGCGAGTCTTACGTCCGAGGCTGTAACCACGGGCGTTTTCCAGCCCCGCCTTGGCGTTTCCTTGCGCCAGGGCAACCTGTTCGTTGCGGTAGCCCTCTGCTTCGTTAATCAGGCGGTTCTTCTCTTCGAAAGCGTCGGAAACCTCGCGAAACGCATCCACAACTTCCAGCGCCGGATGCACGTCTTCGAGCTTCACCTCCAAAACCTGGACCCCCGCTTCATATTGATCAAGGCAGCGCTGCAATTCGGTCCGCGCTCGCTGCTCAAGCTCGCGGCGGCCCTCGGTGAGCACCGCGTCGAGCGACGATGACGTGACGACCGATTGAATCACCGATTCCCCCGCCGTTCGCACCGTCCCGTCGCCGTCCAACTGGCGAAAGAGAAAATCATCCGGATGCAAGGGGACGTAATGGACCGTGGCGTAAAGCTCGATCATGTTCTGATCCCCGGTCAGCATGGCGGATTCCTCCGGCACTTTCTGGTAGCGGCCGGTACTATGTTGCGCATTCCACTCATAGGTCGTCGGCTCGTTTTCCGCCGTCGTGGCAACCGTCCGGAATCCGATCTCCACCACACGCACACGTCGCGCCTTGATTCGCGTGAGAGAATCCACGGGCCATGGCAGCTTGTAATGCAGGCCGGGTTCGCGATAAGGAACCATCTTGCGCCCGAACCGTTCAATCACGCCGCTCTCATCGGGGCTCAGAATGTAGAACCCGCTGCCAACGTAAAGGGCCAGGACCGCTAGCACCAGCCGTTTGCGCATGCGCGGCCAATTGGCAATGAGCCAACCCATGAGGATCCCGAATTCAAATCGGCTAGCCGTCTCCCGCACGGCGGCCACACGATGCGGAAGCTGTAGGGAGGCAAGAAGGCGCGACCACCAGCAGCGCAAGCTCGACTCTCCGCCCGAGGGCGAGCGGAGCAGCCGCAGTGAATTCATCATGACCAGGAAGGAAGAAAGCTGATGCGTTACCGCCGCTCCCACCGGGCCAATTACGGCAGTGGCCGCCAGAACCACCGCGGCGGCGTTAAAGATCGCGGCAAACAGAATGATGTTCTGCCACGCAGTCCTCACCGCGCGGCGGCTGACGCGAAAGAATTCCGGAAGGATCTCCAAAGATTGGGGCAGATATACGGCGTCCGCGGCCTGGGCCGTGATGTCGCTCGCGCCGGAGACCGCGATGCCCACGGTGGCGCTGGCGAGCGCCGGCGCGTCATTCACGCCATCACCCACCATCGCCGGATGGCGGCCGGAAGAGGTAAGAGCTTGGATGCGTTCGAGCTTTTGCGCGGGCAGCAACTCCGCTTCCACGTGCGAAATACCAACCTCGCGTGCAATCACCTCTGCCGCGCGCTTGCGGTCGCCCGTTAGGATGATCTGATCCGCGAGGCCCAGCTCGCGCAGGCCTGCCAGTGCTTCCGCCACTCCGCGGCGGATTTGGTCGCGCAGAAGAATTGCGCCGGCCAAGTGCTGTCCGTCCGCGACCAGGATGGCCGTGGCGCCCGCCGCATCGGCTTCTTCGAGCAGCGGTCCCGCCCCCTCTATTCCAGCCTCGGCGAGGAATGCGGCGTTGCCGGCGCGAATCTCCCGGTCACCCAATTTGCACGTCGCACCGCGGCCGGGAACAATTCCCGCCCCATCCGGCTCAGGTACCGCCAGATTGCGGTGCGCGGCCTCTTCCACAATCGCTCGCGCCAACGGGTGGCTGGAAGCTCGCTCCGCCGCGGCCGCCAGAACCAGCACCTCCTCTTCAGAACATGCCAGCGGGAGAATCCGGAGGATGGCGAAGCGGCCTTCCGTGATCGTTCCCGTTTTGTCGAAGACCACCATATTGGTCTTGGCCGCACGCTCCAGCACCGCTGCGCCGCGGACTAGGATACCTCGCCGTGCCAGTCCGCCCATCGCTGCCACCATCGCGGTGGGAGTGGCAAGGATGAGCGCGCACGGGCAGGCGACGATGAGCACGGCCACGGTACGCAGCCAGTCGCGCGTAAAGAAAAAGGTGAGCCCGGCCGCCACGAGCAGCGCGGGGAGGAAGAATCTGGCATAGCGGTCTGCCAGACGTTCCACCGCCGAGCGCCGCTGCTGCGCCTCCTTTACCAACTCAATGACACGCGCCAGCGTCGTATTCGCCCCGCTGCGTGCGACGCGAATCCGCAGGAGCGCATTTCCGTTGAGCGTGCCGGAAAACACCTCGTCGCCCGGGGCTTTGTCCTGCGGCAAAGGCTCACCCGTCACCGAGCTTTCATCGATGGTGGACACGCCGGAGTCAATCACGCCATCGGCGGGGATGCGCTCGCCGCTACGCACCAGCACCAAGTCGCCGGGTATCAGCAGCTCCGCCGCAATGGTTTCCTCACGCCCGTTGCGGAGGAGTGTGGCCGTCCGAGGCATTTGCTCCACAAAGCGCTCGATGGCGTCCGTGGTGCGGCCGGCCGCGTACGATTCCAGCCCCTCGCCAACCAGCACAATGAACATGGCCTCAGCGGCGGCAAGATTCTGGCCCACGCACAAGGCAGCAACCACCGCGACGCAAATCGCCAGGTCCGCGGAAATTCGTTTCTCCAGCAAAGCGGAAAGAGAGTTGTAGAAAGTTTTGTAGCCCGCCAGGAGCGCAATCAGAATTGCAGTGTCAATCCCGAAAAAGGTCCTGAAGATCCCCAGAAAATTGAGCAACAGAAGCGCGCCCACTGCGGCCGCGAAACCGTAATAAACAATTCGCTCTTTCCAGGCATCTTTCATAATTATGAATTCTGAATTATGAATTATGAATTGAAAGAACTTGCCCCCCGGCGGCTCTCGTCCATCTTGTGCTCAGTGGGATCAAGGCGTGCACCGCAATCATTTCATCATTCATAATTCATAATTCATAATTTACTGGCCTGTGTACTTAATCCACATTGGGGAAGCCCAAACCAGTTCGCCGTTGTCTTGCTCGCCCCGCACGTAGTAATAACTCATTTGATTTTTATTGGGTTGGTTATCTCGCCAGGAGAACTCCACCTCCTGGGTATTGGGTGAAGCCGAGTACACAAACTTGCCGTCGCGAACGATGGTCACTTTGGCGAATTGGGAAGTGCCGCGGAGCTTGATCTTCAGGGTAGGCGGATCCGCCGTAGAGAATTCATCGCCCATCATGTGCGTTCCGCATTCGACGTCGGCAAGGATGTCATCGGTCGAGGCGTAAACGTGGCGTTTCTTGAGGGCATCCAGAACCGACTCGCGCGTCAGATCTTTGACGTAGAGGTTCGCATAGCTGAGGTGGGTGGAAACGTGGTCGGAGCTTGCCTCAAACCCCAGCCGGTAACCCTTGTCCAAAGCGAGGTTAATGAAACCCTTCGGCCGCCAGCCTCCAATGGAGTCCTGCGCTCGGGGGGCACGAGGGGCATCGGGCATTTCGTAATTCTGGCGATCGCCTTGATAGATCTCCACCACGGGCTCGGCGCTCGAGTCATTGTCGCGCCAATCCGTGCCCATTCCGGTAGCGCTGGTGTGCGAAGCCGTAATGCCGTCAAACTGCTTCAGGTACATGTAAAGCATCTGCGTGTCGACCGCGTGTGCCGGCTGGTCGCTCTTGGGCGCGCTTGAGATGGTGGAACTCTTATAGCGCGGAAGAGGGCGAATCCCCCGCTGCACGAAAATCACGTTCCGGTGGCCTTCCGGATATCCGACGCTGCGTTCATAGGAAAACATCGGAACGAACCTGCCTGGCGAATAGAAAATGTCGGTGAGCTTCTGCGTAATCCACCAGGAGTATTCCCGTCCGGCGCCGTTGTCGTGATCGCAGCAGCCGACCCAATCCATCGCCGCGGCGTCCAGAACATAGCGCCATTGATCGATGAGCGTGCCGTCGTCTCCACCGTCCATCGAAATCTCGCTATGACGATGGAACTCTCCGCGCACGATGCGCAGATTTCCTTCCGCCCCGCCCCGGTACTCGTGGATGGCCTGGATGGCCGCCACATTGGGGGCATCAATCGTCGGCGGTTCCGGCCTGGACCCAAGGCCCGCAGTTACGACCGAAATCTCCTTGGCCATCGGCCCCAACCTAATTTCGTTGCTCCAAAGATCATTTTCGTATGGGTCCGCGAAAGGGCTCTGCGTCAGGCTATATTGATTTGAATTCCCCTCGGACGGCTTAAGGCTTCGCCGCCCATCGGACGAGTTCACAATCAGCAGCTCGCCATTCGCGACCGCCGCCAACGCGGGGCGGTTGTCCAGAATGTTATCGGTGTGATTTAGGAAGATCGGCCGGGTCCATTCCTTGCCATTAAAGGAAACCAGGTACTCGGTCCACACCGTCCCAATCGGATTCCACCAAGAGGGATGGGGAGAGCGGAACGCGAGCCACATACGCCCCGCGCCATCCACCACCAAGCGCGGCAGGGTATTCTTCGCCGTTGCGTAGTAGTTCGCGACCCCATCGCTGTCGGCCCGGTGCCTGGCGTTGCCAATGTCAGGATCCAAAGCCGCCGTGTCACTCTGGTGGCCAGGGAGGTCGGGGCGGGAACTCGGTGCCCCCACCAACTTTGATTCAAAGGAAACATCGGGCGCCACCAAGCGGCCGTCGGGCTCCATCCCTCGCAGCGCAATCCGCCGCCCCTGGTAAAGCGAAATGCCCGCGGTGGCATACGCGCCAAAGTCTTTCCCCCAGCCTCTTCCGCCCTCTTCGTAAGCAATCCATAATCGTCCACCGGGATCATACGCAATAGAAGGATATGCTTCGTATCGTGCCGTGGCCGCAACAGGAATATCATCGCCCCACGCGCCGCCGGAATCAGTGCGAGCATAAACGTCATAGTTGCCGTTGCGGTAGGAATCCCAGGCCACCGCCACGCGACCCGTCTTGTCCGCAGCGATCGAGGGGTCCCAATCATTCTTGCTCGAATTGGAAATCTTTACCGGCTGGGAGAATCCCCTGCCCTCCTGGTGGGCCACGTAAATTGCGGCGACGCCATCGCGCCATCCTTGCCACGCCACCCACACGCTGCCGCTTGCGTCCGTCGTGGCCACGGGATCAATATCCGCACCGGCCTCCTTCGATATCCGCACTTGCTCCTTTGCTCCCGCGGCGTCCACGACGCGCGCGAAAATGTCGAAATTACCATTGTCGTTTTGTGACCAGAAAACCCACGCCCGTCCGCGCCCGTCCACCGCGACGGCGGTTTTATAGAGGTCACCCCCAGATGGCGTTATAGCGATCGGTTCCGCCCAGTTCCCTGCCGAATATTTTCGCGCCCAGATCTGGTCGCCGCCCGCGGGCTCGGCATACTGCTTGAAATCTTTGGGCTGCTCGGAAATCGCCGCCCGGAGTTTGTCCGCATCGGGGCTATGATGAAACTGCATGTAGGCGAGCCACACGTCGCCATTGGGGCCGGAAGCGATGGAGGGATAATCTTCCTCCTCTCGAGTATGCGTCAGGCGCGCTGCCACAGGGATTCGATCCACATAGACCCGTCTATCCAGCTCATACATCCCCTGGGCGTAGGGAATTTCCGAGGCACTGAAACTGAATCCCCCTTGTGCAGTCTTGAAGTCAAACTCGCTATTTTCCGTCACCGCGCTGGCGGTAATGATGAGGCCGTTGGCAGCAATGGTTCTCCCCTCGGATTCGCCAAACCTGCGCTCAGCGCGGGTGGAGAAATGAAAGTGATTACCGGTCATGCTATCGTCGGCTTCAAAACGCCAGCCCTCTACAGTGTAGGTGCCCGCGTTCTTGATCTTCAGCGACCCGTCCCAGCGCGTCGGGGTCGCATCTGTGACGCCACACAAAACCCGAAAAGTCATCGGAGTTTGCGCTGCGGCGTCGCTGCTACCCACGAGCAATATCGATAAAATCAGAGCTACGCGAATTCGCCGCATTGCCGACCCCTTTGGTCAATTTTCATTTCGCTTACCTGATGATTCGGGACGGCAGTAATATACAACCGCGCGCGCTCAGGCACAACGCTCCTCGTCTTTTGTTTTCGTCTTTGTCGCGATGACGGCCGCATCAATTGCGGAGGGACAACCCATCCGATTGTCTTACGTCGGGGAAAATCCTGGCTAAAGCATCTGCTCGATGATGCCCGGGACGGCTTGGATGGATTCGTCAAGCTTCGCGGGGTTCTTACCGCCGGCTTCCGCCAGGTCTTTGCGGCCGCCGCCGGAGCCTTCCACATACGCCGCCGCCTGCTTCACGATCTTGCCGGCGTCGAGCTTTGCAGTGAGGTCTTTCGTCACGGCAGCAATGAGGGAAACTCTTCCCTCCGCGACGCTGCCCAGCACGATCACGCCGGATTGTAACTTTCCGCGCAGGTCGTCTACCATCTGCCGCATGGCGGAGCGGTCCGTCACCTCGACCCGCGCCGCAACCACACGCACGCCTTTGATCTCGCGTGCTTGCTGCGCGAGGTCGCCCGCAGCGGAAGCCGCACGCTTCATTTGTTGCGCCTCCAACTCCTTACGGAGCTTTTTCTCACTTTCGGTGAGTTTCTCAATGGCCTCAATCAATGCTTCAGGCTTCGCCCGCAAAGCCTCCGATGCCTGCGCGAGCGACTGGCTTTGGCGCCGCAATTGTTCGAGCACACCGGTGCCCGTCACTGCCTCGATACGGCGAGTGCCCGCCGCTACGCTGCCCTCGGAGAGAACTTTGAAGAGGCCGATGTCACCCGTCCGTCGTACGTGCGTGCCGCCGCAGAGTTCCTTCGAAAAATCATCAATGGTGAGCACGCGCACCTGGTCCGCGTACTTCTCCCCAAACAACGCCATGGCTCCCGTGTTTACCGCCGCGTCCAGGTCCATGACCGTCGTCACAACCTCTTCATTCTTGAGGATTAGGTCATTCACCAGGTCCTCGATGTCGAGCAGGTCTTGCTCCCCTACTCCGGTGTAATGGGTGAAGTCGAAGCGTAAGCGGTCCGGCGCAACCAGCGAACCGGCTTGTTTTACATGCGTCCCCAGCGTCTTCCGCAATGCAGCATGGAGCAGGTGCGTCGCCGTGTGGTTCCGTCGCGTCGCATTCCGTCGATCGGCATCAACCACGGCGGTGACCACGTCTCCCATGCGAAATCCCTCGCGCGCAACCGCTTTGTGTACGGTCAATCCACTCACCGGATGATATGTATTTTGAATGTGCGCAACTTCGTGGTCCGTTGCCGGTGCAACAAGGTGGCCCGTATCGCCCACTTGCCCGCCCGACTCGGCATAGAACGGTGTGTGGTCAAGAATGATTTCGACGCTGCCGCCGGCCTTCACCGCACTAACAGTTTCACCGTTTACGACCAACGCCATAATGCGGCAATCAGACGAGGTTGTCTGTGTGTAGCCGTCAAATACCGACTTTCCATCTTCCGCCAGCTTCAAAAACACCGGCGAGGCAACTTTCTTCTCAGCGCCTTTCCACGAAGCCCGGGCGCGCTCGCGCTGGTATCTCATCGCCAGCTCATAGCCCTTTCGGTCAACCGCAAGTCCATAGTTCTTGACGATGTCCTCGACGAAGTCCGGGCGCAGCCCAAAAGTGTCATGGAGCTCAAAAAGCTGCAACCCTCGAATGATGCCTAACACACTCCCTTCGTCCAGAGTTTCTCCGATTTCAGCCATCACCTCCGGGGGGACCGAGGTGAAACGGCCGCGCGCAAAACATCCGAGGATAGTTTCGGCGAGGCTTACATCCGAGTCCAATACCCTGGCAACTTCCGACGTGTCGACCTCCATCGGACCTTGAACGGCGTTGAGGTGTTGGCGAAACTCGGGGCGCGAGATTGCGTGAAGGATCCGTTCACGCCTGTCACTGGGCAGACTCTCGATTTCGCCGAATTTGACCCCGACTGCGTTCTTCAGGATAACGAGAGTTGCGCCAAGCTCTTCTAGGCCGCGGCGCGTCGTCTGCGCATACCGCTCCTCTTCAATCTTGATGGCATTGGCAACGTGGGGCGCGGTTTGGACGAGTTCCGGATATGCATCTTTCATCATGTCGACGATGCGGCTGCTGATCTTGTAGAGGAATGGTTCGTTCAGGCCGAGCGTTTGTCCGTGGTAAAGGGCGCGGCGCATGATGAGGCGGAGCACATACCCGCGGCCCTCGTTCGAGGGCAGCACTCCGTCGGAAATCAGGAACGTGGCAGAGCGCGCGTGGTCGGCGATGATGCGCAGGGAAACATCGGTGTCGTGGTTCGCGCCGTACTCGACATTGCCGAGGGCTGCGGCTTCCTCGATAAGTGGGCGGAATAGGTCGGTTTCGAAGTTGGAGAGTTTACCCTGCAACACACTTGCCAGGCGCTCGAGACCCGCGCCTGTGTCAATCGATGGGGTCGGCAATGGAGTCATTACGCCCTGCTCGTCGCGATTGAACTGCATGAACACCAGGTTCCACAATTCCACGTAGCGGCCGCAGTCGCAGGGGAACTTGCAGTCGGCATGCCCCTGGTCGCTCGCCGCCGGACTCAAGTCGTAATGAATTTCCGAGCATGGCCCACAAGGCCCCGTGTCGCCCATCTGCCAAAAGTTCTCGTGCTCATCCAGGCGGAAAATGCGGTCGCGAGGCACGCCGACGTCCTGCGCCCAAATCTCCTCGGCCTCGTCGTCTTCCCGGAACACCGTCACGTAGAGTTTTTCAGCGGGGATGGCGAAATCCTTGGTGATCAATTCCCACGCCCAGGGAATAGCTTGCTTCTTAAAGTAATCGCCAAAAGAAAAATTACCGAGCATTTCAAAGAAAGTGTGATGGCGAGTGGTGCGGCCGACCTGTTCTAGGTCGTTGTGCTTGCCGCCCGCGCGCACACACTTCTGCGAGGTCGTGGCGCGCGAATAATCCCGCCGCTCGCGGCCAAGGAACACGTCTTTGAATTGGTTCATTCCTGCATTTGAAAAAAGCAAAGTCGGGTCATTTGCCGGGACAAGTGAGGATGATGCCACCACCCGGTGGCCGCGGCTCGCAAAGAAGTCCAGAAATCGGGTTCTAATCTCGTTTGATGTCATAAGGGCAATGTCAATTCTGAATTATGAATTCGAAATGTTACAGCATGCAACTTCCAAATCAATTCGAAGGGGCCTTCTTGGTACTCACCAGAATGGCAGTAACTACTGCAATCAGTTCCTCAGTCTCCTTAACCAGGGACCTCAGTCTTGCATCTCCCACAATTTTGGATTCGGCCAGCAATCGAAGCCAAAACAAGCTTTCCCTTGCCTCTTTCTGCGCGATGCCGAGTTTGTGAACGAAATCCGCTCGACTCTCACCAGCCTGGGCTTCGGCCACGTTGGCGCCGATCGAGGTGGCAGCCCTAAGATACTTTTTCCCAAGTATCCACCCGGCCCCATCCTTCCTATTCTGAAGGTGTTGATAGAGCTTCACGGCGCGAAGGGCATAGGCGAATGTCCTCGCTCGAATTTCCCGTGGGGGTCCTTTGTCTGAGTCTTTCGTTAACGTGTCCATGAAATCGTTATGCGCGTTGGTCATTCAGAATTCAGAATTCATAATTCAGAATTTCCTTCGAGGTCCGCCGGCTCAAGTTCCTCCGCAACCGGATCCAGCTCAGGCCGCGCACGCACCGCTTTTATAATATCACCGGAGTTGAATCCCAAGCGCATCAGGCTCTGACAGAGCGAGTGGAACCGGGGGCGAGTGAGGGGCAGGCGAAGAGTGCGGAGCTTTTTAGCGAGCGCTTGTTCCAGCAACGTCTGAGCCGGGGTCTCTTGATAGACCCGCGCCACCGCCGGCTCGATCTCTTGATAGTTTACGAGCTTAGCTTTCAGTTCACGACGGAGGCGATGGGGACCGAAGGCCCGGTTCAGGGCAAGCGAATATGCGTATTGTTCGGCGAATTTGCGGTCGTCAAGGTAGCCGAGTTCGCGCAAGCGGGCGATGACTTCAGGCACCCGCCCGCCTTCGGGATATTTTTTCTCGAGGGCCTGCCGCAATTCGGCGATGGAATAGGGGCGGCGCGCGAGCATGCGGAGCGCCGCAGTCAGCGCATCGGGCGGGGCCTGCTTACCTTTTCGCAAACCGGTTAACCTGGCTGGCTTTTTCCATCTCTTCGCGGGCGGCGTCGCTGGTGTTGCTGATGCCTGCGATGCGCAGTTTGAACTCGTCAGGATTGGTGGAATTGCCCAGGGCTTCGTCCAGCGTGATGAGCCCCTGCGTGTACAGCTCGTATAGGGACTGGTCGAAAGTCTGCATCGCGTATTGGGAAGTGCCCGCGGATATGGCGTCATGAATCAGCCGGGTCTTATCAGGGTTGATGATGCAATCTCGAATATACTCGGTGGCGATCAGCACTTCCACCGCCGGCGCGCGGCCAATGCCGTCCGCCCTGCGAACCAGGCGCTGGGAGATAATCGCCTTCAGGGTGCTCGCCATTTGCAATCGAATCTGCTTTTGTTCCGGGGGCGGGAAAACCGCGATGATACGTTGAATCGTTTCCGTGGCATCCATGGTGTGCAGGGTGGAAAACACCATGTGGCCCGTCTCGGCGGCCAGGAGTGCCGTCTGGATGGTTTCCAGGTCGCGCATTTCGCCCACCAGAATGACGTCAGGGTCCTGGCGGAGGGCCGCGCGCAGGGCGCTGCCGAAACTCGGCGTATCCACTTCCACTTCGCGTTGGTTGCAAAAGCCCTTCTTGTCGCGATGAAGGAACTCGATAGGATCTTCAATGGTAATAATGTGGTCGGTGCGGGTGGAATTGATGCGGTCGACCATGGCCGCCAGGGTCGTGGACTTGCCGCTTCCGGTCGTTCCCGTCACCAGCACCAAGCCGCGTTTTTCCTGGCAGACCTTGTCGATCACGCGGGGCAGAAGAAGTTCTTCCAGGGTGCGAATCTTGGTGGGGATGACGCGGAGCACCATGCCCACGTTGCCGCGCTGCTGAAAAACGTTGACGCGGAAACGGCCCAAGCCTGCCACGCCGTATGCCATGTCGAGTTCGGCATTTTCCTTGAACTTCTGTTTCTGCCGGTTCGTCATCATGCTGAACGCCATGTTCAGCATATCCTCACTGGAAAGGCGCGGATACTGGGTGAGCGCGCGGAGTTCGCCATCCACACGTAGATAAGGATAGTTACCGACTTTCAGGTGCAAATCGGAGGCTTTGCTCTCGCAGGCAGTCCGAAGCAGTGTGTCAATGTTCAGACCATCGGCGGCATTAGCCATCTGGAACCCTCTCTGAAGCTATCCCGTGGTTTCGGTCCTAGTTAACGCACGCCCACAGGGGTGTCAAAGGACAGGCTTCCCTCTCCGTCGTCCGAATTCGTGGAGGCGTCGCCGCCTTCAGCGGGCTGCTGCCACGGGTTGGTTGCACAAGGTTAGCCAACCATATTTGTCTTGCGCCTGCCCTTGCACGATTGCAAGGAAACGGTCCTGCAAGGCGCGCGTGACCGGGCCGGGCTGGCCCTTGCCGACAACAATCCGGTCGACGGAGCGGATGGGAGTGATTTCCGCGGCGGTCCCGGTAAAGAACACTTCATCGGCAATGTAGAGCATTTCGCGCGAAATATTCTGCTCGCTCAGCGGGTAGCCCATCTCGAGCGCCAGCGTCACCACGGAGTCGCGGGTGATGCCTGGCAGGGCGGAGGCGGACATCGGCGGCGTATATATTTTCCCTCCGCGAATAACGAAGATATTCTCGCCGCTGCCTTCGCTCACGTGGCCGCTGGTATCCAGGGAAATGCCCTCGGTGTAGCCGTTGGTGAGCGCTTCCATCTTGATGAGTTGGGAGTTCATGTAGTTGGCCGCGGCTTTGGCCATGGCCGGTAGAGTGTTCGGGGCAATCCGCTGCCAGGAGGAAACGCATACATCTACACCGTTGCGCAGCGCTTCGTCGCCGAGGTACTTTCCCCATGCCCACGCGAGAATGTACACCTCAATGGAATTCTTCAGGGGATTGACACCCATTTCGCCTTCGCCGCGAAACGCCACCGGGCGAAGGTAGCAGTGCGTAACATTGTTGACACGCACCAATTCCACCATCGCCTGCGCCAATTCCTCACGAGTGTAAGGCAAGTCCATCCGGTAAATCTTGGCCGAGTTCAGGAGGCGGTCGGTGTGCTCATTCAGGCGAAAGATGCCGGGTCCGTGCGGTGTGTCGTAACACCGAATGCCTTCAAACAAGGAGGAAGCATAGTGGACCACGTGCGCGGAAACATGAATGGTCGCTTCCCCCCAGGGAATGAATTTGCCGTTATGCCAAACATGTTCGTAATTATTCACTGCCATGAGTTCTTCTCCAGCTTTCCCCCGGAGGTTTAGAATTGCATGCTGCCCGCATGATATCCGGGCCGCAGCCCTCAAGCGATGAAATTATATCACGTCGCATCTTAGCGCCAGTCGAATTCGGCGCGGCGTGCCAAGTTGGCCCGCCCTTCCGCGCGGGAATTGGTCTGTACTTCCGTCAGCATTCTTTGGGGCCATTCGGCTCCGGCAACCCTCCTCTTGGCTCCACTCTTGCCGCACTTTGGCGCGCCTTCACTCAGCACCGGCGCCAACCCCTTGAGATCACGGGTATTGCCAAATTTCGAATCATAGGGCCAAAAGAATTTTTTATAGCGGCAACCAAAATTATCTCCTTGCATCTAGAGAAGCGTAGTGGCATTTTTACCACTACGCGGGCTCCACATTCATCGCCCGCAGGAAAGAGCCCCCAGCGGAGCCTGACGGCACCGTAGCCAAGTATGGCGGGGCAGAGTTTATGGCTTTCATTCGCAAACGCGGCGAATCGTATTATCTCGTCCACAACGTGCGGGAGGAAGGACGAGTGCGTCAAATTCATCTGGCCCGCCTGGGCCACCGACCGCGTATTAGCGACGATGTTGTTCGAGGAGTTGCGTCCAAACATCCTTTTTTGCGAGTTGACTGGAAAGAGTTGCGCGAAAAGACTTCGCGAAACGTGGTTCAACCTTTCGAGAACGACTCGCGATACCTCCGGGATTTGCTCTTAGCCATTCGGAATCTTCATTTTGACCTTGCGGATTTACCTTTGCCCTTACTCGAGTTGACGAAGGACCGCGAGTTGTCGGCCCAGTTGATTGCCGGGCTCAAATTGCTTCGAGCGACTCTGGATGTGAAGCTTCATGAGCTTCGCAAGTTTAAGGCGCCGACTTTCGACGCGTGAGAACCATAGGAGGATGAAATGGGCGCACGTCAAACTATCCTGGATCCAAGCCTGAACAGCCCGGAAGTCCGGGAATTCGAGAAGGCCCTTCGCCAGCGGGTCGTGGGGCAAGACCGTGCGGTGCGCCGCCTGGCGCGGGTCTACCAGGTTTACCGCGCCGGGCTTTCTACGCCCGGGCGGCCGGTGGTAAACCTGCTTTTTCTCGGGCCCACGGGCTCCGGCAAGACACGCATGGTAGAGGCTGCCGCGGAGGTCCTTTTTGACAAACCGCGGGGCTTTGTGAAGGTGGATTGCGCGGAATTCCAGCACAGTCACGAGATCGCCAAGCTCATCGGTTCGCCGCCCGGGTACCTCGGCCACCGGGAGACCCAGCCGCTCATCACCCAGGAAGTGCTCGATCAACACCATACCGAGAAGGTGAAGCTTTCCCTCGTCTTGTTTGACGAAATCGAAAAAGCCTCCGACGCGCTTTGGCAGCTCCTGCTCGGCATTTTGGACAAGGGCACCCTCACACTGGGTGATAATCGCCGCGTGGATTTTTCACGCACCATGATTTTCCTCACCTCGAACCTCGGCTCGCATGAGGTCATGAACCTGATGAACGGCGGGCTGGGTTTCAACGCCAATCGCAGCGATGAAGATGAGGAGTTGGATCAAAAGATCTACCGGGCCGCCACGGAGGCGGCGCGACGCAAGTTTTCACCGGAGTTCATGAATCGCATTGACAAGGTTATTGTCTTCCGCGCACTCACCCGCGAAAACTTGGAAAAGATTCTCGACATCGAGCTTGGTCTTGTACAGCAACGCATCATCAACGCCACCGACGGCCGCCAGTTCGTGTTTCGCTGCTCGACTGCGGCGCGGGAATTCCTGCTGCGCGAAGGTACGGACATCAAGTTCGGAGCGCGGCACCTGAAACGTTCCATCGAGCGCCATCTGGTTTTCCCCATTTCGAACCTGCTCGCCACGGAACAGATCCAGCTCGGCGACCTCATCACCGTGGATTTTGATGCCATTCTCGGCAAACTGATTTTCGTCAAAGAGGATCAGGGCGCGCTTGTGCACAGTGAGGAAGAGACCGCGCAAGAAACCGCGTTGGTGCCGGTTTCCGTGCGAACCACGGGGGCTTCGCGCGCGCTCGCACGGCGCGCCAGCCGGGAGGCGTATCGGTAACGATCAAATCTATGCTCCGACGCGTCATTCAAACCTGAGGATACTGACGATGTTGGAGAAATCATCTGTCCAAACTCGGGATCCCGGGGCGGCCGGGAGATCTCTCCAACTTGGCTGATCCCTCAGTGCTTCCAGGTCGTCCGGATGGCGCGCCATCACCACCCACCATGACGCAAACTTGCCCTCTCGCCTTTCGTCTTCACTGACCTGCGCATCATCGCCCGCCAAGCACGTCAGACCCGCGTCCTTGGCTAAAGGACCCAGCACGCGATGAAGGTCCAGGTAACGATTGCTAATGTGAAACACCAGGACACCGTTGGGAGCAAGCTTGCTGAGGTAAAGGGTTATCGCTTCGCGGGTCAAAAGGTGTGTGGGGATGGAGTCACCGCTGAAGGCGTCCAACACCAACATGCCATAACCGTATGCGGGGGCATTGCGCAATGACAGGCGTGCGTCACCCAGCACCACGCGCACGGGCGGACCGCAGTTGGACAGGAAAGTGAAGTACCGGGGGTTTTGAGCGATATGTAAGACGGTTGGATCGATTTCATAATACGTGAACCGCTGATGGGGCTGGTGGTAACATGCCATGACGCCCGCGCCCAATCCGATAATCGCCACGTCGTTCTCCACCGGACTCTGCTGAAAGACCTTGAACACCTGGCCAATGGGCCCACTGCGCGTATAGTAGGCAAGCGGTTCACACCGGAGGCCGGAATCCAGGCTCTGCATGCCGTGCACCGTGCTGCCATGAAACAGTACACGCCAATTGTTTTCGACATCATCGCAAACCCGGTACACGCCGAAGAAGCTGCGCTCGGCGTAAAGAATGTGGCCAAAGGGCCCCGCGTAAAACTGGCTGGCCAAGATCAAGGCTGCCACCCCCGCTCCAAAACGCCGGGGGCGCGCGGCAAAGCGCAGACAGCAGATTGCAGAAGGGCCGAAAATGGCAACGTTAAACAACCGCCCCGGAGCCACGCCGTGTGCTTGCAATTCCAGAATCGCAATGGCGACGGCGAGGCCCAATGCTGCGGGCAATAGGTAGTCAAGCCAGCGCGCGCGGGGCGTATCCTCGACGACATCGATTGGTGGGCACAGCAACGCCGCCAACACCAGGGCGATCGGGAACTCCAGTACCGAGGTAAAAATCACCGGCGCAAGCAAGGCATTGAAGACGCCGCCAAGCACTCCTCCCACGGAAATCCAAAGATAAAACTCGGTTAGATGCGGGGTGGCAGGGCGACTGCGGGCCAACTCCCCATGGCACACCAGGGCAACAGCAAAGAGGGTCAGCAGATTAAGCGGGAGCAAAACCATCAAAGGCAGAGAGCCCTTCAAGGCAATAGGAATCGATGCGGCCAGAACTAAAACCGGCACCCGCCGGCTCAGCCAAAGATGTGAAAGCAGGGGTTTGCGCGCGAATACCAGCACGAAACTGAGCAGGTAGAGCGCCAGGGGGATGATCCAGAAGAGAGGGATGGCGGGAATGTCGGTGGTAAGCGCCGTCGTAACCCCTAGCATCAGACTGGAGGGCACAAAGGCAAGCGCTACCCAGCGCAACCGCAAGCTCGGCGTGACGTTATCAGCATTGCGAGCGGCCACGCTTTCATCTCGCGCATCCGGGAGGACCGTGCTCGCCAAGGAAGGAAGCTCATGGGGAAAGCGCCACACCAGCAGAATGCAACCGGCCACCCACAAGATGAATAGCCCGTAGCCCCAGGCCCAGAGCCGGCTTTGATCACTCAATCGTAGCAAAGGCTCAAGCAGGAACGGGTAACTCAATAAACCCAGCAAACTCCCGGAGTTGCTCGCAGCATAAAGAAAGTACGGGTCGCCCGACGAGGGTTGCCCGGAACGCGCGTACCACTCTTGCAGAAGGGGGGTGGTGGCGGACATCGCGAGAAAGGGCAAGCCCACAGCCACTAGCAGCAGCCGCAGCAGCCACGCAACGGGATTCGGCTGCACGGGCGGCGTCCATCCAGCGGGCACATGAATCGGCAGCAATGCCAACGCGGCTAGCAACACCACTGCGTGCAGAGCAACCTGTTGGCGTTTTCCCAGCCACTTCGCGGAGACGTGCGCATACGCGTATCCTGCCAGGAGCGTCACTTGAAAGAATGCGATGCAGGTGGTCCATACTGCCGCGCTCCCTCCGAGGAGCGGCAGCGCCATCTTGGCGAACATGGGTTCCACAAGAAAGAGTAACGCAGCGCTCAAAAACATCGTCACCATAAACGCCGCGACCACAAGGGTCGGCGAGCTGCGTCCACCGGAGGCCGTCGTGCTCGGTGGTGACTGCGGCGTGTGGCTTGCTCCAGATTGGTTCCCCCCCAACGGGATCGGAAGTTGCTCGAACAATTTGGATGGGAGAAGGAACTCACTCCTAGAGTGGCGCACGAAGTGGAAACTTGGCATTCGAAGCCAATCAAGCATGCTCGCTTCCCATTGAGTCAAAGACCGTCGCCTATGCTCTGCTGGATCTCAGCGCGATGGCGAATCGTTTTGCCAGATAGCCGGTGTTGCAACTTGCCACTCGCCCGACTCGTCGTGGCGCCGAGTTTACCATAGTACATTCGATCCTCCATCGCGACATCGTTCCAACAGTGAAGTGAATTTTTTTGCGCCTTGGGGCAACCATGGGGGCCTTCGCATTGTGGATAAACCGCCAATGCCCAAAACTGCTCGAAGGTCCCCGGTTCAGGAGTCATGCGGATTGGCGCGGCGTCGATTCGAATGTCTCGCAACACGCTTATTTTCATCAACATAACGGGAAGCTGGCTGTAGGTCCTTTCTTTTCATGAACATAATGGAAAGCAGGATTTCGGACATTTTTTCTCCATCTGGTTTCAATAACATCATGGAGCCTTCCCGCATAGCCTTCACCCCGCCGCGCCGTGCTGAATGAAGCCGAGAGCTAAATGATGATATTGTTCGACTTCAGGGGACACCGATTTTGACAACCCTAATTTTCCATATACTATCTCTGGGCGGAGAAAAAGTGGCGGAAACCAAAGATTCAGCCTTCCGAAGTGTCCTCAAGACCCTGAGCCACAGGTCGCGGACGAAGAAGTTCGATCTGTTGAATAAAGTCTTCACCCCGCGCCCGGAAGATCGTGTGCTCGATGTAGGCGCGAGCGGCGAGGTGTTTCTGCAATATTCGCTGGAGGACGTTTACCCGTTTCCCCAGCGGATTGTGGCGGGCGGATACGAAGCCGGAGAAATCCTGTCGGCGCGCCGGCATTATCCCCAGCCACAATTCGCGCAGTTCGACGGGTGCGCGCTTCCCTTCCCCGACCAGAGTTTCGACCTGGTATTTTCCAACGCGGTGATCGAGCACATTCTCGGCCCGGGCCGTCAGGAGAAATTCGCCCAAGAGATCATGCGCGTGGGCAAAAGCTGGTTCGTTACCACGCCGAATTATTGGTACCCCTTTGAGACCCATCATCACTTGCCGTTTTTTCAGTTTTTGCCACGGCCGGTTCAGATGCAGTACAACCGATTGCTCGGCACGCATATTCCCAAGGGCACGGTACAAGAATTGGGGCTGCTCTCCGCGCGCGGGTTTCGGCGCTTGTTCCCCACCGGCCGGATTGCCAAGGTGAGGGTCACTTTCTGGCCGGAAACGCTTGTGGCTTATTGCGTGGATCCCGCGCGGGCTAGAATGTAGGACGCACGAGCGAACGTGGAGATCCCTCGGACGTAGGGTGGGCAGCCCTCCCGCGGGCGCGAAGTTTGCGGCACGGGCGAGACGCCCTTCCAAAGCGGGCAGGATGCCCGCAGTCCCAGCTCGTGGCATGGCCATCCTGCCCATCCCCCCCGCGCCACTTGATTACCTTCGCGGGCAATGTGAAAATGCAGGGAGCAGGCTTCCTCCTGAGCGAGGTTTGGATGATCAGCGGGCTTCCGTGGGGCTTGGCACTCTCGAGCGGCGTCAACACCTACTTGCCGCTTTTCCTTCTGGCTCTCATTGCGCGATTTGGCCACGTGATTCATCTCTCTCCCCGCTTTTCTTGGCTGGTTTCGGACCAAGCCATCTTTGTTCTGGGAGCCCTGGCGATCTGTGAAATCCTCGCCCAGAAATTCCCGGTGCTCGACAATATCTGGGACTTCCTTCACACCCTGCTGCGGCCCATCGCCGGAGCCGTGGCCAGCGGCGCCACCCTGAACACCAGCAACACATTCGAAATCGTGCTGGCCATGCTGATGGGGGGAACGCTCGCGGCCGCCGCGCACTCCACCAAATCCAGCTTGCGTCTGATGAGCACCTCCAAGAGCTATGGGGCTGCAAACTTCGCCCTCAGCCTCGGTGAAGACGCCGGCGTGCTCACCACGACTCTCCTTTCCATCTACGCGCCTTGGGTGATGTTAGCAATCGTCATCATCTTCGTTGTTTTATTTACCATCTTCGGCCCGCGCATTCTGAGAATGCTAGCGTTTGATCTCAGCATCGTCGGCTCGGCTTTGGCGGGAATTCTTCGATGGGTTTTCCGCCGCAAATATCCCACCGACCTCCGAGAGAGCCTGCTCGAAATCGCGCCGGAACACTTGGAGAAGTTCACCGTGCTGCTGGAGCAGAATGAGAGGTTACTGGGCGCTTTGCCGGGCTGGAAGCGCTCCCAGGGTGGACCGCGCCGCACCTGGGTATTGCTAACCTCGCGGCGTCTGCTCTGGATTGAATCGCGCTTTCTCCGCAAGTCCAAAGCCCAATCCCTGGATTACACCGAAATTACCGTTGCCAGGCACCGCAACTTGTTTCTATATTCACGCGCGGAGTTCTTGACGCAGCGTCACGAAAACCTTACGCTTACAGTTGCCAACAGCCATATTAAATTTGCCGTGATGGCAGTGCAGTTGATTTCGCACCTCGCCGGTCTCGACACTCATTACGATCTCGCGACTCAGCAGACCGAGTCGCCGGCCGGGGTGGATTCTCAGCCCGTTAGCATCAACAAGACCTGAAGCGTAAGGAGAAAGATCACATGTTCGAAGCACTGAATTTCGAGGAGCTGAACGAAGCGGATGTGCGCGAAGAAATCATCGCCCCGCTCTTGCGAGGGCTTGGCTATCGAACTGGCGCCCAGCACAACGTTATCCGCGATCAATCGTTGCGCTATCCCCGCGCCTTCTTGGGGCAGAAGGACTTAAAGAAAGATCCGTTGCTGCGCGGAAAGGCGGATTACATCCTGGAGGCTGGGGGAAAGGTCAGATGGATCATCGAGGTCAAAGCGCCCGACAATGATTTTGGCCCTAACGAGATCGAACATGCTTGGGCCTATGCCCAACATCCCGGCGTGCGAGCGGTTTATTTTGCGCTTACCAATGGAAGACGAATCGAGGTATTTCAAACCCAGATGGGACCTGCGGCAAGTCCCGTCTTGCGACTGGATTATGCGGCGCTCTCCCAATCCGATGGCTACCAAAGAATTGAGGGTCTGCTCAGTCCAGCCGCGATCCTTAAGGATTACCCGGAGCCGGGAGCAGACGCGGCGCCACCGCTCGGACCGGGTCTTCGGCCGGTCGAGCGCATCACCAACGGCCTGATCCGGTACGAATCGAACTCCTTGAATCATCCCGCGCTGAATGGAATAAGAATGGAAATTGACGGAGGCGCGTTCGAGCGCGATGAGCACGGCCGGTTGGTCGCCTATCTCCGTACCCTGGGCCCCACTAAGACGCTTCAGGAGTCGAACCAGCGGTTGGGGTTTTCGGCTTTTGAAATGACCTGTGCCGATAGCGTCCTCTCCACCACATCGGACCGATCCAGCGTATTCGTGTATGACCATCCGAGCACGCTACCCGCCGGAGAGGAAGCTCTGGACCTAAGCACCTGGCGAACGATCAAACTGCCGGTCACCCTTCACGTCCGTGTTAAGGCCACGGCGGCAGGTGTACTGAAGGATCGGCAGTTTACAGGAGAATTCAATACGGAATTGGACTTTGAACAGCAAATGAAGGTGCGAATGTCCGGATCTTTTGCTGTGCACCTGGCGTGAGGTAGGGTGGCACAGGCACTCCTGCCTGTGCCCTCCATTCGTAGCGCGGGCATCTTGCCCGCTGTCGCGGGAGCGTCCCGCTCCCGCCAGTGCGCGGGCAGGATGCCCACGCCCCAGCGGGCGGGACGCCTGCGCTACGAAAGACACAGAAACTCAAGGAGCGCCTTCCCAGCGTCATCGCGAACCCACCCACCACTTTCCCCTTGACATTCTACCTGAAGACGAGTAGCTTCACCTAGTATGTCTACTAAAGAACAACGTGAACGTATCGAACTGTTGCAGGGGACCTTGGACCTGTTGATTCTCCGCACGCTGCTGTTGGGACCAACGCACGGCCACGCCATTGCCAAGGCCATTGAATTCAAATCCGAAGACGTGCTGCAAGTCGAGCAGGGATCCCTGTATCCCGCGCTGCACCGGCTCATCAAGCGGGGATGGATTTCCGTCCAGGAAGGCACGTCGGAGAACAATCGGCGGGCCAAGTTCTACCGGCTGACGCCCAAGGGAAGGCGCCAACTGGCGGTCGAGACCAACAAGTGGCAAAAACTGGCGGGAGCAATCGCACGGATTCTTATGCCGGCCGAACAGGAGGGCAAATCATGAGCCGCCGCCAGCGCATGATGGACAACCTCGACCAGGATATCCGCGACTACATCGAGCGGGAGACCCAGGACAATATCGAGCGCGGCATGGCGCTGGAGGAAGCGCGCTACGCGGCGCTGCGCAAGTTCGGCAACGTGACGCGGATCAGGGAAGAGGCGCGTGAGGTGTGGAGTTTCCTGTGGCTTGAGCAGTTATGGCAGGACGTACGCTACGGCGGGCGAACGCTGGCAAGGAATCCCGGTTTCACTGCCGTGGCCGTCCTCACCCTGGCGCTGGGTATCGGCGTGAACACTGCCATCTTCAGCCTAATAGATGCCGTCATGCTGAGGATGCTGCCCGTGGAAAAGCCGGGCGAGCTATTTCAGGTGCAAGTCGGCAATGCGGATGAGGGTGGGGGCGGAAGTGGAGGTGACAGCGTTTTCACCACTCCGATGTGGGAGCAACTGCGCGACCACGAAGACGTTTTCTCCAGCACTCTCGCTTGGGCCGGCACTAACTTCGACCTGGCCGAAGGGGGCACGACTCGTGCTCTCAATGGACTCTGGGTCAGCGGTAGCTTTTTCCGCGTGCTCGGGCTGCACCCCGCGGCGGGACGCTTGATTGCCGATACGGACGACCGGCTTGGCTGCCCGGCAGTCGCCGTGCTCAGCTATGGATTTTGGCAGGAGCGCTATGGCGGGGCGAAGAAGGCCATTGGCAGCACCCTGTCCCTTGGCAGTCATCCCTTTGAAGTGATCGGTGTCACGCCGCCTGGGTTTTTCGGCTTGGAAGTGGGTGGGAAGTTCGACGTGGCGGCGCCCATCTGTGCTAAAGCGATCTTCGGAGGGGAAAAGCCGCACCTGGACAATGTCCAGGTTTTTTGGCTGAACGTAGCGGGGCGCATCAATCCGAAGCTAAGCCGGGCGCAGTGCACCACGCGACTCGGAATCCTTGCGACCAGGCTCTTCGTAGCACCGAACGCCTCACCCGAGGAACGTCAGGCTTTGATGAAAATAACCTTGCGCATCGTTCCCGCAGGGACGGGCATTTCCGGTCTACGGGGCCCCTTCAGCCAGCCCCTTCAGATCCTGATGGCGGTGGTCGGAATCGTACTGCTTATCGCCTGCGCCAACCTCGCGGGCCTGACGCTGGCACGCGCCGCGGCGCGCCGCAAGGAGATCGCGGTGCGGCAGGCTTTAGGGGCCAGCCGAACGCGCCTCATCCGCCAACTCCTCACCGAGTGCGTTTTGCTTTCCTCGGCCGGGGCGCTGCTCGGCATCCTTCTCGCGCGCTGGACGGCAGCCCTGCTGCTGCGCACCATATCGACAGCAAAGAACACCGTCTTCCTGGACCTCTCCCTTAACACTCGCATTCTTGGATTTGTGCTTGCGACCGTTGCGCTCACCTCTCTTCTCATTAGCCTTCTACCTGCGCTGCGCTCGACGCGGGTGTCATTGATTTCAGCCATCAAGGGTAGCCAGTCTTCTGAAGCAAGCCGGGATTGGGGCTTGCGCGGTCGCCAGTGGATCGTCGGGTCACAGGTGGCGCTCTCACTCGTTCTCCTGGTGTCTGCCGGCTTATTGCTGCGAAGCTTCGTGAAGCTGATAACGCTCGACATCGGGTTTGACCGCAACAACGTTCTGCTAGTAGGCACGCACCTTAAGCCTGCAAAAGTGCCGCCGGAACGGTGGATGGCAACGTACGAAGAGATCGAAAACCGCCTGAAGGCTTTGCCGGGTGTGCTTTCGGTAGGCCGGTCGGAAGTCACGCCGATAAGCGGGGCTCTCCTCGAATTCGGCGACGTTCAATCCGATTGGTTGAAGCTGTCGACTTCGTTGAGGTCGCCGACCCGCCTTGAAGATCCTGAGGCCCCGGCCTATGCCAATTTCATCTCGCCGGGCTATGTCCCGACGCTGCGAATGCCACTGCTCGCCGGGCGCAATTTCACCCGCGCCGATCTCGAAACTTCCTCGGGCGTGGCTGTCGTCAATCAGACCTTCTCGCGCCGGTTCTTTCCTCATTTGAATCCCATCGGAAGGACCTTTCGCATGGACCTGCCACCCCAAAAGCCCTTCGAGGTTGTGGGATTGATAGAGGACTTAAAATATTACTCGCTGCGGGAGGGGACTCAAGCTATTGTTCTCCTTCCCACTAACCAGTTACCCGCTGAACCCATGGTGTTTGGAAATCATGAGACGATCGAGTTGCGGACCGCGATCCCGCCGTCGGCATTGGTCGCACCGGTTCGGGCTGCGGTCGCCGAAGTGAGCAGTGCAATCCCTCTCGAGTTCCACACGCTGGCCCAACAGGTGAATGATTCACTGATTCAGGAGCGTATGCTAGCGCTTCTTTCGGGCTTCTTTGGCGTCCTCGCGCTGCTGCTGGCGATGATCGGCCTGTATGGAACGTTCAGCTATTTGGTAACTCAGCGACAAAGAGAATTCGGCGTGCGCATGGCCTTGGGGGCGGCGCCGGTTGCGATTTTGGGCCTCGTCATGCGTGACATCATCGCCGTGCTGGCAGGTGGCATGGTCGCTGGAGTTTTGATTTCGCTGGCCGCAACGCGTGTACTCCAACAAATGCTGTTTGGCCTCGGGCCGCGCGACGCAACAACAATGTTCCTGGCCGCAGGCGTTCTCACGGCCGTAGCGCTGCTGGCTGGCTATCTCCCCGCGCGCCGCGCAATGAAGGTCGAACCGATGGTCGCGCTGAGATATGAGTAACCCACACCCCTCAGCGGCACAAGCTTCCGCTTCCCCGCCGATGAAGCCCTAAGAAGCCGGTTACTATTCAAACCGGCGAAATTGTCTCCGTTTTATCCCTGTGCTGGCAGGCGTGAGCAGACCTTAACTGGCTTTATTCTGGGGCGCCCAATAAATCTCCCCGCGAATGGATTCCTTGGGGAAGCCCCGGCGGCGCAAAATCCCCTTGCCGTTTTCAATCATCTGAGGGTGGCCGCAGAGATAAACCGTTGTGTGATGAGGTTCAAGCTTGAGTTCATCGATGTATTTGCGCAGGACGTCTTCCACCCTTCCCACTTCCCCTCGCCATTCCGGGTCTTCCCAGGGCCGGCTGATGACGGGAATATAGTTGAACCAGGGGAACTCCTGGGCGAGGGCTTCCAATTCATCGCGATAGGCAAATTCCCAGGAGCGGCTGGCGGCTTGCAGCACCACCAATTTGGCATCGAGAGGATGCCCCTGCCGCGACTCGCGCGCCAGCGACCGTGCAATGCTGACGTAAGGGGCCACCCCCGTCACGGTGCAAACCAACAGATGCTGCTTGTGGCCGCTCTTGCCATCAAAGGTGAAGGTTCCGCGTGCGTTACGCCGCATCAATAACACATCTCCCACCTGGCGATGATAGAGAGGGGGAGTAACCCTGCCTTTCATCACCAATTCGAAGAAAAACTCCACTTCCACCTCATGCGGGCTCGAGCAGATGGAGTACGAACGCTCCACCACCTTGCCCTCCTCCTCGATTCCCAGCGTCGCGTACTGGCCCGGTTTAAACGCAAGAGGGTGCTCGGGGCGAACCCGGATGGACCACAAATCCTCGGTATGATCTTTGCGGAAGATGATTTTTGCTTTTTGAAACCTCTCGGCAGAAACCGTCATGCGGTCTTGACTTGCCCCCTTAAGTCAGATTGCAGGCTCGAAGCACACGCCCCCCGCGCGGTCCGCAAATTCAACCGCCGAGGCGCTCCTGCCGCGTAGCTGGACTGCCCACGCTTCCAGAATCTCAGAACTCCGGGCGTGGGTCAACTGGCGAAAAATAGGGGGCGTGCGATGTAAGAGCGAAAAAGCGAAGGTAGCGCGGGCGTCTCGCCCGCTGGGGCGTGGGCATCCTGCCCGCGCATTCTTGGCGGGAGCGGGACGCTCCCGCTACAGCGGGCGAGACACCCGCGCTACCTCCGGGAACTCCCTTTGGATTAGTGGCGGAATTGCCATACGGCAAGAACCCCGACCCAGACCAATGCAACAATCAAGGCGGTGATAAAAGTCTTGCCAAATATCTTCTCTGTAATTTGCTTCCGCCAGGCGCGCGCGGAAACGGCTATCAACACCAGACCCGAGAGGATGGCGAAGCCGTGCAGTGGCGTGTCCCAAGGACCCGAAGATTTGCCGCCGAGGAACCCGAACAGCACTCCTAAGTCTTTCGAGAATCCCCCGCTCAACAGGCTGAAGATAATCCAGAGAATGGGGGCAATGATACCCAACATGTAGGGGAATTTGTCTTCGCCGAAGAATACCAAAACCGCAATAACCAGGAAGATGGTCGATGCCAGTAGATGGTAAATGAAAAGGGCGGGAATGGCGAAAGCGCCAGCTACCACCAGAATCAGGGTCAAGAAGGCCGCAAGGAACACCCATCGGTCAGACATGATCGCACTCCTTAAATTAGCGCTTGGATCGAACCTCACGCCGGCCAGACGCCGCGTCCATCTTCAGCAAAAGGGGATAGGGATTTTTGCCGGCGTCCCGTCGTCTCATGTATCGTTGACCAGAGCTTGAATCGGACTACCGCAAACCGGCGCAAGTATACCACATAGTATCTGCATGCAAGAGGAATGGTAGGGGTCGCAACGTGCTAGAAGTCGCGCGTCCACCGGATGGTGAGGAGGTTTGCCTGGAAGTTGTTGGCGGTGATGATCTGCTCGATATAGTAGGTGCGCTGAAGATCCACGGACAGGCGTCCCGCTTTGGGGAAGTTAACGTAGACCGTTCCCGTAACAAGCGGCCACGTGAGGGGCCCGTAGGCAGGGGGTTCCCCGCTGATCTGGCCGAGCCCGGTGGAGCGATCGAAGTTGCCGGTAAGCCGCAAGCCAAAATACTTGCTGGGCTTGGCCTCGACGCCGGCCTGGATCACGCGGTCCACTTCCTGGTCGCGCAGGAAATCATTGAGTGGTGCGGTGCCGCGGGCATACACGATATTCCCGGCGGCGAAGATGCTGTCGTAGGTAAATCCTCCAAAGACTGAAAAACGGTCATTGAGAGCGTAAGACAGAGTCACCGTGTTGGAGTGGATGCTGTCCTGAAAACTGGAATCGATCAGTTTGTCGTTGGTGAGATTCAGATCATCTTGCAGCGATACCTTTTTGAACGGCTGGAAGCGCGTGATCACGTGCCCGGCCACTTCCGTGTGGGGAGTAATGGCGGTATAGGACGAGCCGTTGTCATAAGTGTGAATGTCGCCCCGCACGCTGAAAATCTTCGAGGGTTGATAGCCGACGCTCAGTTCCGGCCATGCGGTTTTGGTTCGCAGACTGAGGGTGGGGTCCGCCACTCCGTACTCGAGAGACTCCACATCTGCCTTGAGCAAACGAACCCCCGGCCGCAACGTCAGGGATGGGGTGGGCGTAAAAAGCATGCTGAAATCAAAGTCGCTCAGGCCGTCCCGCCAGACGAAGGAGTCCGCGCCCGTGGAAGATGTCGTACTGGTGGTGGGCGCGGCGCCCGTGGGGCTCGAGACAATGCCCAAAACGCTGCCGAAATTCCCGACGGTACTGGTGCTAAAGCGGGAGTATCGATAGTCCACGATGATGTCCCACCAGTCTTTGGGCTTGAAGGTAAGGGTCTGATACAGAATGTTGTCCGGCTCACTCACCGTGGCCCGAGCCGTCTGGCTGACCGTATAGGGTGCATACGCGCCGGTGGTGTTGGGAGCAATGCCGCTGTACGACTGGTCGAAGGTGGCGGGGCCCTGGTAGCGATAGTAAATGTAACCGCCCCGCCATTCAAATTTGGAAAAAGGTTTGCCGGTGAAGGAAAACTCGCTGATGGGAGTTGTAAGTTGGCGGTATTCCGACTGCGAAAGATTGGTCAGCGGCTCCTTTGTCGAGCTCGTGACGGGATTGATGCTGAGCTCCGGTGAATTGACATTATTCAGGATCACATTTTCCGTGAACATCTGATAACCGAGATTGTAATGGAAGGTCCAGCGCTTTATCGTGTAGTCGATTCCGCCGGTGAAGCGATTGGTGTCATCGTTGATGGGAGCGTAAAGGTAATAGGGATTGGCGCGTGCAAAGGTGCCCCAATAAGACGGTGAATCGAAGAAATCCAATGACTCCGTGGTGTAGGTTGGGCCGCTGTCGGTGGTGCGATAGTAGTCGAAGTTGAACCGAAGATTGTTGGTGGCGTGCAGGGTGAAGTCCGCATTACCGAACTTGCGCACCGTCCCCCAGGCGTGATTATCGGTAAGACCGGTGGAAAGTCCCGCGCCCACCGCGGCGATCGGCAGAATCACATTGTCGTTGGGATTGGAATAGAAATAGCTCTGGCGCCAGTTCACGCGAAAGTCGTAAAGCCGTTTCTTGCTCACCGAAAGCTGACCCGTTTCGAAAGGCTCACCTCCCAGCCCGCTGACCGCAAGGGAGTAGCTATCGGCAAAGGTATTGATACCCTTGGCGGCTTCCCCGAACATATTAAAGTCCATCAGGCGAAACCCCTTCTCCAGGCCCGTGAGCTCCTGATACATGGGGACGTAGCCCTTCACGTCGTCAAAACGGTAGCCGACCGTGACCGACCCCTGAGTATTGAACCCGCCGATCGTGAGGGGAGTCTCCGCGCTGTCCTGTGCCCACAATACATTGCCGCCAAGCAGGAGCACTAGCAGGGAGAGAATTAATCGTTGCCGAAGTTTCATAAGATCTCCCCTTCACCGCAAGAAATTAGGATCAAGCTCCGAGCCATGGATCGCGACGTGGCAGCGGGTGCACTCGCCGCTGGTCTGAAAGCCCAGGCGGCTGTGGGGAACAGCGGCCTGAGCGTGGAAGCCGGTGTGGCATTGCAAACAGAGCATCCGGCCTTCCCGCCGCACCAGCATGAAGTGATTGGTACTGCCGTGGGGGTTGTGACAGACCACGCAGCCTTCCACCCTTACGGCTGGATGTTCATAAACGTAGGGCCCGCGCTTTTCCACGTGGCACTTGACGCAGGTCTCCCAATGGGTGGCATTCAGGCTGGCGCGATTGATGCTGCCGTACGGGTTGTGACAATCCGAACACTTGATCAGGCCCTCGGGCACCCGATGGTGCACCGGCAGGGCGAACTGCGCCTGGATATTGCCATGGCACCTAAAACACAAATTGGGCTGGGATTCCTTAAGCAAACTGCTGTGCAACCATCGGGTTGTTTCTGAAAGTTCCGGCACCTGGAAGAAAGCTGCCTGCGCGTAGGGAAGGCCGCCCTTGCGTTGATCTTTGACCTCTTTGACCAAGTGGGCCGCGTGGCATTGGTCGCAGGAGATGCCCGCTGCCGCGTGCTGCGAGTGGGCAAAGGATTCCTGTTGATGGCTGGTAATGTGGCACGTCATACAGCGTTCCGAGTTCTGCTTGGGGCTGCCGTGAAACGTGAAGATCAGCTTGGTGCCCGCCAATTCCTTGGCCGGATCGCCCGCCGCATCCTGCTCGGCGTCCACATGAGCCTTGCCGGGGCCGTGGCACGTCTCACATCCGCTGACGCTGGCGGGCGGCGCATTGGCCGCGGCCTTGGTCCCTGGCCCCGCATTCCCTTTCAGCGTCATCAGGTAATCCACCAGATCGTTGATTTTGGCATCGGGGGTGTCGGGTGGCAACGTGGGCATAATCGTGCCCGCACGCCGCTTGATCATCCGGTCCATCAGCTCCGCGCGCGTGCGTTGCGCCCCCACATTGTCAAGAGCCCCGCCGCCCTGCCCACCCTGGCCCCCCATCGTGTGGCAGCCGGCACACATCATGTCGTCATAGATCTTCTTTCCCGCTGCCGCCGAGGGGGAGATTCCCGGCGCGGGAGCAGCGGGCGAAGAGGGCAATCCCTCGCCCGAAGCGTGCGGGGTCTTCACAAACGCCTGGGCTTCGGCGCGATGGCAGCCCGAACAGGTTTGCCAACCCACATAGTCGCCGGGCTTCCCCACGAGGGGAGCTTGCGCCGCCACCGACGGCCCATGCGTCGCCTCCGGCATCCTTTGCGCAAAGGTGTGGCCCGTGAAGGTGGCGAGCGAGAACATTAGCGCCAGGAACGCGTGTGCGGGTGGGCGTTTGCTTTTAGTTTGGGAATTCATCGAGCATCGTCCTCCCTCGCCGGGTGTACCACGAGAATTGCCTTCCTGGTTTTGTAGCCGCTTGCTGAAAAGCTTGGAATTTCCTGGCGCGTAATCCAGGCCAGAAGAGTGGGACGACGTCCGACGCGACGCGCTTTCACGGGGCATACCATCCCCTTTGCGAAAACGAGCAACATGAATTACACCAACGTTCGCGCATATCATCAATCCCAAAATACGACACTTTGACCGAATCGCCAACCGTCTGATACGTCTTGTGATTCTCGATGGACAAATACCGTAGCGTTTGGCGAACTGACGCAATCTACCTCAACAGCCCAGCGACGCCATATCAAGGTTCGTTATCAGTATCGGTAGAAACGCACTCTTACTTTAGAAATCTCGTTGAGATTTGCATCGGAACGGGTAGGCTTACTGCGGGCGTGGAGACCAATTAGCCGACTCCTCGCGCTCCCTATTCTGCCCCGCTCTGGTTGCCGCGTGACCAAATTTTTTTCATAAGCATAAAGGCCTCGCACAGCGCTTTCTCCATAATCCAAGATGCGGGCATATCCCGAAGCCTCTGCTGGCGCGCTCGTAACCTAATGGCGGGTCGCAGTTCGGACCGTAGGTTACTCCCATGAAGATGAGGGCATGGCCTGGTATCAGATCTTCATAGGGGGTTCCCTTTTTGGTTCTCGATCGGCTAACGCTACCGCCAAGGTTTCCGTCGTTGAAGCCCATGCAAGAATAAAATCATCCTGGACGGCGGCTTGTCTGTTCAAAATTGCACACTTGGGGGGAAGTCACGCCGGAACCCGAGTCTGCCGTTCGTGCCGCAGGCGTTGCAGGCACCTCCGGCGTGTGAGGTCCAGGGGATTTGGCGGCTCGCCGCCGCTCGCCCATGGGTTTCACCCAAGATGAGCGCTATTGACCGAAAGGGTGTTCCCAAGGACACAGACACCGCGCCAGCTTGACCTTATAACAGGGGTGGATCGTTAAAGGTTCGTTAGGTCGGATCGGAAAAGGAGATTTTAGATGAAGACCCTCATGTGCTGCCTGGCGCTGGTCGCCATGACAATATTCCCGTCAGTGGCGTTTGCCCAAGGGCCCACCCTCGCTTCCGTGGAAGCGAAGTTCGACACGACCACCAACGATAAGAAACAGGACGCCCTACTCGGTATTTACGTCAAGAACAGAGACGGGCAGGAAGTGGCCAAATCCGAAGGAAATGAAGGCCTTTGGGACAAGCATTCTACCCACACCGTCACGTTACTGATCGAGGGCAACCCCACGAAAAAAGAAGTCGCGCACGGCAGCGTGGTGCTGACATTCCACCCCCGCGCAGGCGACACTTGGAAGTTCAATTACAAAGTCACTCTCACGTTCTCTGATGGTTCCTCGATCATGAAAGAGGTTTTTGGCGGCGTCTTGACTCAATACAACACCGCCCGGACGGATCCTCTTTAGCGATGCCAGAGGTCGCAGAAGTCGCGAAGCTGCGGTTTTCCCGAGGTGAGCACTATTGACCATAAAGGTGGTCCCGAAGAGACAGACAACGCACTGGATTGACCGTATAACAAAGACGGTTCATTAGCAGGTTCGCTAGCTCGGAACCCGAAAAAGGAGATTTCAGATGAAAAAAATCATGTCCTGCCTGGCGCTTGTCGCTTTGGCAGTTTTCACGTCAGGCGCGTTCGCCCAGGACCCCGCGCCCGCCCCGGCGCCAGCGCCCGCCCAGCAGCCAGCGGTAGCACCGGAGCCAGCACCCGCTCAGGAGCCAACCCTCACTTCCGCGGAAGTGAAGCTTGACACGACCACCGATAATAAGGATCAACAAACCAAACTGGACGTTTATGTCAAGACCAGTGACGGGCAGGAAGTCGCCAAGTCCGAAGGCAATGAAGGCCGTTGGAACAAGAATTCCACCCACACCGTCGCGTTGCAGATCGAGGGCACTCCAACCAGAGGACAAGTCGAGAACGGCACTGTTACCCTAACTCTCCACCCACAAAGAAGGAACAAGTGGTCGTTCAACTACAAAATCACTCTCAAGTTTTCGGATGATACTTACATCACCAGAGAATTTAACGGTTGTTACTTGACGGATCATGACCCCGCCCGGACGGATTCACTGAAGTAATTCCGGAGGCCTGGCCACCCCCAAACAACGTTGCCCGGGGTGGCAGCAAGCGGCGCGCGGATCTGAGGTTCAGGTCCGCGCGGCGCGGTTAAACCTACCGTCTGTGCGCGCCCGCGTGCAGGCCCAATCCGGTCCATTTTCTACCGAGCATCTCATTGACTTAGCGAGGTTGTTTTCCGCTTCGGCTACAAGCTGATTGATTCTGAAGGGTTTATCCGAGGATTGCCGGGCTCCATGAGAAACTTGGCTAGCGGAGCCCAAGTTCATCACGAGAGCTCTCATGATTAGGTCGATACCGCTCTCGGGGAGAGCTGGTCAGCTTCGGGTCGATCTTGACCACCCGGTTACGATAGTCAATGGTGAGAATATACGGGCGCAATGCCGGGAACCCCAGGACTCCGACTACTTCCACGCCACAGTGGCGGCTCAAATTTAGCAGGTCCAAGGCAACGATGTCGTTGGCAACCAAATCCTGCCCTGCAATCTCGAAATGCGCGGCGCCCGAGACAAGCTTGCCAGTGGCAGCGCCGGTCCCCCCACCAATGGGCAAATCGCGAAGCATGAGGGAACTGCTCAGACCGCCTGCCACTTCACGGGAGACCACGTTGCAGTAAGCCCCTGTATCCAGGACCACGTACCCACTATACTTTCGGTTCAATAATGTTCCGACAACCAGAAAGCCGGTTTCGGCACCCGCGCGGGTGGAAGAGAGTTTCGGGCCTTGTTCATCCGGGTAGGGGGCGAGTCCGAGGGTTTTTGCGGGTAGATCGAGTCTCATACGGAAGTCGGAGAACATGGCCAATGGAATCACGCCGTCGGCTCCCTCTATCACTTTGCCATCCACAAGAGCTACGGGGCAATTCTGGAAGGAAACAGGACCGACATCAACGCTCGCTGCCATGCCCACCTTTGCCGGCCTCATTCCCAAGCCTACCAACTCCATTTCTGACCCGCCGGAAATGCCGAGTGCATGCGCCGCTTTAGCGCCAATCACCATGGACTCGGCGCCACTATCGAGGACTAAACGCAGCGGGTGGCCGCCGTTAATCCGTACGTGCAGAAGAACGCCAGCGGGCCTGTTGGGGGCCGGACAGAACGAACTTAACTCCAATTCGTATTCCTGGTAGGGGCTGACAAGGTCGGGATGGACATGCTGGGGAGAGGTCGAACTGGCCGCAGTCACCCGGACGCACGTAAGCGCCAAACCGATCGCGAGAAGTGAAGCTACCGTTTGAGGCCGCATGTGGCGAACTTCCGGTTACAGCAACATTACGAATATATTACAAGTCTGTTACAAGTGAAAGAAGAGAAGTTGTGGTTTTGCCCACGCCGACGGCAAAGTTGGGCTTCGGAGGGGCGAGCGATTGTTAATCTGAAAGGAGAGTAACCTTATGATTTAAAAGGAGTGTGCGACGAGATTCAAATCTGCACTTCCTTCCATTCGAGCCTCGGGCTCAGCAACCAACCGTGCTCCGACAATTATTAAGCCTGCAACACAATCGTCATGCCGCGTTCATGCTCTTAGCGCTAAATGGTCTTGGGAGAGACGGACCGCAATTAATTGAGCGTATGACGGCAAGGGCGGTTCTCGAGGGACAGGTCAGACTCTTGAGTAAGTTAGCCTGCCGCGCGGGGCTGGACTGCAATCTCTCCCCCATCAAGTAATCGGGTCCAGAGTCCGAATACAACGCTGCAAAAGGAGGGAAGTTCAATGCGTCAGCAGTTTGTTCGCATGATAGGGGTTATTCTTTTCGCTTTATTTGGCGCCACTTTGTTTGTTGGTGTCGCTTTTGGCCAAATCAACCGGGCCAACCTTAACGGAACCGTGACGGACCCGAGTGGAGCTATCATCCCCAACGCGCAAGTCGAGGTCGTGGCGCCCGACACGGGTTTCAAAAGGCAGACAACCACCGGGAGCAGTGGTGTTTACAGCCTCAGCAGCCTGCCAACGGGAACGTACGATCTTACGGTCACGGGGAATGGATTCAAGACCTTCGAGGAGAGAGGGATCCAGCTTTCCGTTGGCCAGACCCGCACTGTCAACGTGCAACTCGTGGTGGGCTCGCCCACGACGATGGTCGAGGTGCGGGCTTCAGCTCAGGCGCTCGATTCGAACAACGCCGAGATCTCGACCGTCATTCGCACCGGACAAGTGGAGAACATCCCCCTTAACGGGCGCGACTGGTCCCTCCTGATGACGCTCGCCCCGGGCGCGGTCAACCTCGGCGCCGGCGGCCAGAGGGACCTGCGATTCGTCGGCCGAGGCATCGATGACAGCAACTACACCTACGACGGACTCGATGCCACCGGCGTCCAGGAGCAAAGCCAGAAGGTTGGCGTGCGCCTGGCCATTTCACTGGAATCGATCGCGGAGTTCCGCGTCAGTTCCTCGGTTTATACCGCGGATCAGGGCGGGGCGGCCGGGGCCATTGTCAGCATTGTATCGAAGACGGGGACGAACACGATACACGGTTCGGCTTTCGATTTTCTGCGTAACAACGTCTTCGACGCACGCTCGCCCTTCGATACGAACATCCCCCCCTTCCGCTTGAACCAGTTCGGCGGCAGCGTGGGCGGGCCCATCAAGAAGGACCGCACTTTCTTCTACGCCGATTACGAAGGGCTACGGCAGCGCCTGGACACCACCGTGATCGGGTTTGTACCGAACGCTGCGTTTCGGGAAAGCGTGAGCAATCCCGTTCTCACCCCCTTCCTCGCTCAGTGGCCCATGGGGCAAGTCGCCGTCGATTCCATGACCGACGAATGGATTACGCCGCAAAGTGACAACAACCGCGAAGATAGCGGGATGTTCCGTTTGGATCACACCTTCACCGATCGAACCTCCATCTTCGCCCGGCTGAACATCGACGATGCCAACACGATCTCACCGCTCGACACCGTGGGCGGCCACGATAACCCTCTCATCCGCCCCTCCAATTATGTTGTCCAGTTAACCCACACCTTCTCGCCGACCATCATCAACGAGCTCCGCGGGGGAATCAACCGTTCCGCCTTGCACCACTACCAGAATGGTACGTGTCCTCTCTCGATGGCCGCCAACGGTCTGCCCGGCACCATCTGCGCGGACGTGAGCGGCCCCTTCGATACTCCTAGTGATAGCCAACTCGATGAGGAAGTCGGCACGACGATTGATGGTTACGACGATCTGACCATCGTTAGAGGCCGGCACACCATTAAGATGGGAATCGGTGTGGAGCGCCACCGGCTGAACAATTCGGACGAGAGTATCGCCAACGGGGACCTTTCCTACGACAGCACGGACGATTTCCTTAACAACGTTGTTGACAGCTATTCCTACGTCGGGCCGCTAACCCTCGGCGGCGAGCGGCGCACTTACATCATGCCCTACGTGCAGGATACGTTCAAAGTGCGGCCCAATCTCACCCTCAATTACGGATTGCGCTACGAGCATTACTCGGTCTTGAAGGAGGCGTTTGGCCGCCAGGCCGTGGTGAAGGTTTCGTGCGGAGGCTTTTGTCCGCAGGGCACGCCGCTGTACTCGCCGTACTATTTGGACTTCGGGCCGCGGGTGGGCTTGGCGTGGGCGCCCGGGGGAAATGCAGGGAAGACGGTCATCCGCGCCGGGTTCGGGATGTACTTTTCGCCGAACCAGATGGACGACTTCACCGACGGGCACGAGAGTACGGACCAACGGTTTGCTGTTTCGTCAGCGGATGTGCCAACTCTCGCGTGGCCGGTTCTTCCGGCCCTGCTGCCCGCCCCATTATACTCGCCCAAAGCGTGGGATCCGAACCGCAAGGACGGATACTTCGAAAACTGGGATTTCACGGTCGAGAGGATGCTCCCTGGTAGCTTCGTGGGCTAGATTGCTTACGACGGCAGCGCGGGGCATAGGCTGTTCGGCAAATTACAGGCCAATGTCATCGATCCCTTAACGGGCGAGCGCCCCTTGCCCGATTTTGGCCAGTACGGCTATAAAAATAACCTCGGCAACAGCAACTTCCACTCGCTTCAGGTATCTTTGCAGCGTCATCTCACCAGTGGATGGCTGTGGGGGACACAGTACATGTGGTCGCACGGTATGGCTGACGAGGGATTCGGAGCGGGTGACACCACGAACATTGAGAACGTGTCGTGCATCAAATGCGACTATAGCAGCTCGGACATTGACATTCGCCAATCCCTCTCCGTCAACTCGGTCTATGAGCTGCCGTTTGGACGCGGCAAGCGTTTCTTAAACAATGCCAGTGCCGCCGGAAAGATCCTGGGCGGCTGGCAACTGAGTGGGATTGCGTCGGCCTCGAGCGGCCGCCCGATTGACATCGAGATAGACCGGAAAGCGTCTGCCCTGCCCGATGGGAACAAAAAGTCTCAGCGGCCGGACCTGGTCCCCGGGATGTCACTTTACTCGGCACCGCGAACGATCAACAATTGGTTCAATCCGCTGGCCTTCGCGGACCCGGCCAAAGACACGTGGGGGAACCTGGGACGCAACGTTGGGCGTGGACCCGGGTATTATGAAATCGACACGGCGCTCGAGAAGAAAATTCCCATCAACGAATGGTTGGGCCTGGATTTCCGCGCCGAGGCGTTTAATCTGTTCAACCATCCTATCTACGGCGATCCAGATTCCGATGTCTCAGATGGGGCCGGCGAGTTCGGGGTCATCACCAGCCAACTAAACTCCGGCGCCACTGGGATCGGCTCGTCGCGGCGCCTTCAGTTCATGCTGCGCCTGGAATTCTGATAGATCGCAGATGAGCGCTCACTGATTGGCAGGGGTGGCGCATTCATAGAAGTCAATGTATGCGGCACCTCTGGCAGCGTTTGCTCCTGTGAAGAATCAACCGGGACACCACACGAGCAAACGCTGTATCATCTGTTTCCCTCGGATCAATTGCACGGTGCCGGGCCGTCAATCATTGCTATCATCGGAGGATCGCGTGATTTCGTTTGGCCTCAAGCGGATTTTGCTAACCGTGGCGGCAGTCACCCTCATCCTGTTGGCGGTCGAAATAGGGCAGAATCCCCTCTCCGTCAGTGCGGCAAATTCCCTGGTTTCCCCGGCGACCCTCCAGGCGAGCGCCGGCGACAACGTCCTGGTGGGCGCGGGCGACATCGCTGATTGCAAAGATCTCGAGGGGGCGAAGGCCACGGCGGCACTGCTCGCCACTATCCCCGGAACGATTTTCGCGGCGGGCGATACTGGCTGCCCGGACGGTACCGACGAAAACTTCCAGAATTGCTATGACCCGACCTGGGGCCGTTTTAAGGACCGTACGCGGCCGGCTCCCGGCAACCACGAGTATCACACCAAGGATGCGGCGCCCTACTTCAAATATTTCGGTGCGGCCGCGGGAGAACCGGGGAAGGGTTACTACAGTTATGAATTAGCCGGGTGGCACATCCTTTCTCTGAACAGCGACTGCTCCGATATCGGGGGTTGCGGCGCCGGTTCGCCGGAAGAAGAATGGTTGCGGCGAGACTTGGCCACACACCACGACACATGCACCCTGGCTTACTGGCATCACCCCTTGTTCAGCTCGGGCGGGACCCATGGGAATGACCCGGAAATGAAGGTGTTTTGGCGGGACTTGTACAACGCGGGCGCCGAGATTGTCATCAGCGGGCACGACCATGACTACGAACGCTTCGCGCCGCAAGATCCTGAGGCCAACCCCGATCCGAAGCGGGGGATTCGCGAGTTTGCAGTCGGCACGGGGGGGCGGCACCGTCGGGGATTCGGTCCCTCGAAACCCAATAGCGAGGTCCGTGACTCCGACTCGTATGGCGTTCTCAAGCTTACCCTATACTCCGATCATTATGCGTGGCAGTTCATGCCCGTGGCCGGAGCCACCTTTACAGATTCCGGTCAGGACACCTGCCACTGATCCACGTCGAGCAAAATGACGAGATGTCTGTCCCCGGCCAAAACTGCTTCGTAATCGGAGCATCCCGTTCACGCCTACGGCGGCTGAGCCGGCGCGGGTGCCACCGATCCGGGTTATAATACCGACCCGTTCAGGGAGTGGTTCAACGAGCCAAACTCCCGATGTCGATCCGAGGGAGGTTTTCACATGAAGTCGCCATCGAACCGCAGGCGCTTGGCCATCAGCACATTTTGTGCCCTGGCCAGCTCATTTGCATTGGCCATAGCCGCAACGGGCAGCTATCACTTGCTCAACAAATACCCTTTCGGTGCGGCAGAAGGCAGCACGCGGGAGTATTTTGACTACATTACGGTTGACTCTTCGGCGCGGCGCGTTTACCTGTCGCATGGCACCGAAATTAAAGTCATTGACGCCGATACCGGCAGCCTCATCGGCAACATCACAGGTTTGAAACAGGACCACGGAGTTGCCATCGCCAGCGAGTTCGGCCGGGGATTCATCACCGATGGAGCCCAGGGGAAAGTGATCTTCTTCGACTTGAAGACCCTGAAGGTAACCGGCGAGGCGAAGGCCGATCAGGACGCCGATTCGGTTGTCTACGATCCGGCCTCAAAACGCGTATTTGCCCAGGAAGGCGACCCCAACAGCTCCACGGTGATCGACGCCAAAACTGGGGCCGTGGTGGGGACCATCAAGCTGGGCGGCGCTCCTGAATTTGCCGTCGCCGACGGCAAGGGAACGGTCTACGTTAATTTGGAGGACAAAGACGAAGTCGTCGCCATTGATTCCCACACGCTCACTATCAAGTCGCGCTGGCCGGTCGCCCCTGCCGGAAGGCCCACTGCCCTGGCGATGGATGTCGCGCACCGGCGGCTGTTCAGCGCCGGCCGCAAACCGCAGATGCTCGTCGTAATGAATGCCGACACCGGAAAAGTCATCCAGTCGTTCCCGATTTCGGGAGGCGTGGATGCCGCGGCTTATGAGCCGGAAACCGGCATGATCTTTGCCTCAACGCGCGAGGGGATGGTTCATATCTTCCACGAAGACTCGCCTGATAAGTTCAGCGAGGTCGAGACCGTCAAGACCGAGTTCGGAGCCAAGACCATGGGGCTCGATACCAAGACCCACAACCTGTTCCTCGACACCGCAGACTTTGGCTCACCATCGGCCGCAGGCCGGCCCGGGGCAGCCGTTCTGGGATCGTTCCGCGTCTTGGTTTATGGGCGGTAGAAATCGTCAAGCAGCAAGCCGGGATTCATGACACGCTGGCATTCGGTGCGAAGCTTTAGAGTGCGGCAGCTTGCTGCCGCTTTTACCCAAGCCAGCTTGCCTGCGGCATATCGTGCGCGCAGTTGAAATTCCCGGGATCGATCTCGTGTGGAGGCAAGCAGGAACTGACTAGCAGTGTGGTGAATTTTGAAATCCCCACGAGCAAGCTTGCGGGGAGGAATGCGGGAACCGACCTGAATTGGGCTGAAGTCTAAAGTCCCCACGAGCAAGCTCGTGGGGAGGAAAGCGGCAGCAAGCTGCCGCACTCCAAAGCTTCGCACCGTGTTCTCACGCAATTTCAGTAGGGCGCGGCAATAATCAGAAAGTCCTGGTAACGGCGAAAACTGAATGTCTGAATTGAACCGTGAATTCGCGTTGAGACGCCTCCGAATATCGGTTTTGTTCATCGTGGCGTTGGCGGTGGGAGCGGGAATGGTCGGCGGAGACGCCACCCCGCCCCCGCAGCTTCGCTACGTGGTCATCATCACCCGGCACGGAGTTCGCTCACCCACGTGGGACAACACTCGCCTCAATCAGTATTCCGCAGAGCCGTGGCCGGAATGGAATGTTCTTCCCGGCATCCTCACGCCGCATGGCCGCGCGCTGATGCTGCTCATGGGAACTTACTACCGCGACTGGCTCGCGAGCGAGCATCTACTGAGCCCCGAGGGATGCGGAGACGCAGGCCGGGTTTACATTCATGCGGACACGGACCAGCGCACGCTCGAAACGGGGCGTGCGCTGGCGGAGGCGTTGCTGCCGGGCTGCGCGGTGGCCGTCCATTCTGTGCCCGAGGGCAGCCGGGATCCGCTTTTCAATCCCTCGGCCGTCGTCGCCCAGCCCGATGGGGAAATCGCCGCCAAGGCGGTCCGTGAGCGGCTGGGGGACCATACCGACCGATTTCTGGATTCGCATCGAGCCGCCTTCGAGGCGCTTGAGGGTGTGTTAGCAGGAGGAGGCACGCCGAAGAAACCGATCGAAACTCCGCAAGAGATTACCGTTAGTGCCACAGGAACATCCGTTCAACTCAATGAGTCGTTAAGCTCAGCGTCGACCCTCGGCGAGGCTCTACTGCTTGAATACGCGGAGGGCATGCAGAGCAAAGATCTCGGCTGGGGCCGCCTCGACGCGAATAATCTCTTTCGCATTCTCGCACTGCATGTACTGTTCTCGGACCTAACCCGGCGCACCCCGTATCTGGCGCGGGCACGGGGCTCCAACCTTCTGGATCATGTGCTGCTTTCAATGGAGCAAGCGGCAACCGGGAAAGCGGTGCCGGGAGCCCTGGGCCCTCCCGGAGACACCGTCTTGATCGTGTCGGGCCACGACACCAACCTCTCGAATCTTTCCGGCATGCTCGGCCTTTCCTGGCACTTGCCGGGATATCAGCCGGACGACACACCACCCGGAGGCGCGCTCATTTTCTCGTTGTGGCAGCAGGCCGAACATTATTTCGTACGCACGGAGTATCTTGCCCAGACGCTTGAACAGATGCGAAACGCCACTCCGCTTTCGCTGGCCGCCCCGCCCGCGAAGGAAGATGTGACGCCCGCGGGTTGCAAATTCGCGACGGCGAGCATGGGCTGTTCATGGGAAACGTTTGAGAAGTCACTCCAGAAAGCCATCGACAATCAATTCGTCGCGATGTAACCGAAGGGGTTATACTATCCCGTCTAACAATTCGTGACGGAGGCACTAATAAACCGATATGCCCTGCCTATTGACGATCCTCGTCCTGATCTTTCCTCGAGTTGCCCTGGTGCTCATGTTTCTCTTCTCGCATTATTTAGGGCGCGCGTACCATGGGTTCATTCTGCCTCTCATCGGTTTTATTTTTCTGCCCATCACCACCATTGCCTACGCGTGGATGGTGAATACCGGGCGGCCTATCGCCGACATTAATCTGGTGATTTTGATTGTCGCGGTCGTGATCGATTTAGGTGGCCTTGGCAGCGGGGAGCATCATCGGCGCAATAGGTAGCATAAGCTGGGAGCGCTCCCAGCCACCCCTCACTGCGGCGCGGGTCCCTCGGTTACTTGCACCAAATCATCCGGCCGAACCCACTTGGCGAACGCCGCCCGAATATCTTCCGGCTTGAGGGCCACATAATGGCGCGCCGCCTGGATGGGCTCGTCCAAGGGGAGTCCCATGCTTGACCTTGCCAGCATCCCGCCGGCAATCGTATCGACGCTCGACTCGGCAAGTGGAATTTCGCGCAACAGGAGCGCCTTCGCCTCTTCCACTTCGTGGTCCGTGGGAGGCGCAGTCTGCATATCCTTCAAATCGCGCGCCACAGTGCTATGCGCCTTCGAGACGTTGGGCGGATCGCAACCGTATTGAACCTCGTAGACCCCTCGCGTCTTTCCCACATTAAACGAGGAGGAAACGGTATACACCAATCCGCCTTTTTCGCGCAAGTCGCGGTAAAAACGGGTCTGCGATTCAGACAGTGGGGGAGGGCGCGAGGCTGGCGGGAGGCAGGAGCGGCGAGACGAGGGGAATTGGGCGCAGGAATGGGGGCGTGTTGAGACGGGTGGCGGCTGTGTCGTAGGGT
>Ga0187868_1000141_pt1 | contig 65091 bp, 56 predicted proteins | sample June2016WEW_13_4_FD_133014 | JGI IMG/M metagenome (GOLD analysis project Ga0187868, IMG submission 133014) | Peatland microbial communities from SPRUCE experiment site at the Marcell Experimental Forest, Minnesota, USA - June2016WEW_13_40 | ecosystem: Environmental > Terrestrial > Soil >... | reverse complement strand
CTTTACCTGGCCGAACTGCGCCGCAGCCGCGACCAGATCATGCATGCCGTCGCGGAACAGGGCCTCAACAAGAGCAAGATGCACGTGCTGGCCGCGCTCACGCGGTTGCGCCAGATTTGCTGCCATCCGCGGCTCGTGGGCAGCGACACCGCGTCCGGCAAGACCGAGACGCTGTTTGAATTGCTCGATCCGTTGGTGGCCGAGGGACAAAAAGTCCTGGTCTTCAGCCAGTTCGTGCAGATGTTGCTCTTGCTCGAAAAGGAATGCCGCGACCGGCAGATCAACACACACATCCTCACCGGCCAGACCAAGGACCGGCAGCAGGTGGTCAACGCGTTCCAAAGCGACACGCAGCCCGGCGTGTTTTTGTTGAGCCTGCGCGCGGCGGGGACCGGTTTGAATCTGACGAACGCCAGCTACGTGGTGCTTTACGATCCGTGGTGGAACCCGGCGGTGGAAGCGCAGGCGATTGACCGGTCGCACCGCATCGGCCAGACGCAAACGGTGAACGCCTACCGCCTCATCGCGCCCGGCACGGTTGAGGAAAAAATCTGGGAGTTGCAGCAGAGCAAGGCGCAGACGATTGCCGACGTGCTGGGCGAGGAAGGCTTTGCCCGCAGCCTCACGACGACGGATCTGGAATATTTGTTTGCGGAAGATTGAGGCTGGTTGCCTGCAGAACACGGAGAAACCGTAACAGCGTTGTTTCTTCTGCGTCCGTCCAGTTTCACTGGCTCAATGGCTTGGGACGGACTGAGTCAATGACCCGCGTGCTCACCCAGTAGGGTGTTCCCGTCATATTCCCATCACTGTCCTTGCCGAGCCGGGTGAAGAAAAGATATTTGCCATCAGGCGAAACCACCGGGCATAAATCGGCGTCTGGCGAGTTGACTCCAGGACCGAGATTGACCGGCGCTCCGAAGCCTCCGCCGGGCTGGCAAAAGCTGACGTAGAGGTCCGGCCCGCCATGGCCGCCGGGCCGGTCATATGAATTGAACAGCAGATAACTTCCGTCGGGGGCGATAAACGGATGGAAAGCGTTTTCACCGTTGACCACGGGCTCCAGCTCTTCGACCGCGCCGTAACCCGCTTGCGATGGACGCGCGCGAAGGATCATGGCCCGCTCATTCACCCGCCGCGAAAAGTAGAGCGTGCCGTCTTGGGTGGCGGATGCGTAGTATTCATAATCATCCGTGTTGACGGCTCCTTTCAACTTCTCCGGCTGGCTCCAGCCATTCGTTGTCCTGCTTACCCGGAACAAATCACCATTGCCGACGAACAGACTTTTCCCGTCTGGGGTGAAAACGGCCTCCCAACCGGCAAAAGGCGCCCGCTCGGGTGCCTGCCAGACTCCGTCCACCTGCCGCATCACCATCGTCACGTGCTCCGGGTAGCGCGAGAAATACAACTCCTTGCCGTCGGTGGAGAACGAAATGGTGTGGTGATTCTTTCCCGGGATCGAAAGCACAGTCGGCGCGAAAGGTTCGGCGGTCAGCCCCGGTGGCTTTTGTCCAAGATACGGCCCCCGCCAGCCTGGCAAAGCGGCTGGCGAAACGACCGTCTCGTTGGTTGTCCTTGGACCAACGCCATTGTTTGTTTGTGCCAGGAGACCAATCGCGGTCACCAACAGACTCAACATTCCCAAACTGCAATATCGACTGTTCACTGGGCTCCTCTGCTGTGTTCCCGATTTGCTGCGGCTCTGCAAACAAAAAGCGCAAGATTTTTGCGGACGAAGATTCGGCTATTCGATGCCGCCAGCGGGGCCGAGGATATGTTTTGCCTCCCGGTAGTAGGCGCCTTGAACGGCTTTGGTATTTTCATGATTTGCTCCTTTCTTCTTGATGGTGGTTGATTGAGTTCCGGCACGGGAAAGTAACCAGGACCAAAGCGAATGGCGCGGGAGCGCGGCCACCGTTTTCCGCAAGCCCACCCGGCTTGGCAGAGTTTTGTTCCAACCCGGGTTGTCCGCGCTCCGAAGCGTCATGGGCGTCAGTAATTCGTGAAAACCGTTTCGCCTTCATTTATCTGCAAAGCTCCACCGCCGGGAGGCATCCGAAAACGTGTGACGGGATGCTCGGCGGGATGTGATGTGTGTCTATGTTGGTGATACCGGGAATATCCAGGTTCGTGACTGGCACCGGCCCGTTGGTCAGGCAATGTATCGTCGCGCAATAGTTCAGCGTCGTCGTGATGTCCTGTTCGCTGATGGGACCGTGGCGGGCGGCCCACTTGTCCAGCATCACCCGGGCGATGCGGGCGTTTTCTTTGTAGCTGTAGGGTTTGAAGCGGGTTCGCATGTCGCCCTCGCCCGGCGCGTTGATGTCGAGGATCTCCACCGGTGAAGCGCACGAGAGGTCAAAATCTTTCAGGCTGACGGAACGGCGGGCGGGATTGCGCGTCGTGGTGTAATGGACGCGGAGGTTTTTGACATCGAAGACGAGGCTCCATTGAGTGGTCTTGTGCCGCGTCGCCTCCAGGATGGAAAACATATATTCCACCGGATCTTGACCGGTGTAGGTGTCGAGCAGGTGTGACACTTTCGCGAATCGCCGCGTCGGATCGTCGCCCCGGGCAAGGCATTCCGCGTAGGGTGAGTTCACCGCGGCTTTGACTTTCACCGCATCGCCGCGATAGGCCCGCAATTTGCCGTCAAACCACTCGAGCACGGCGCATTCGCCGGAGGCATCGGACACCAGGTAATGCGATGGGTAGTCGTCCTCGATCCGCACGAGCTTGTCGGTCGCCAGCACCTCAGCCACGGTGGCACACGTGTCCAACTCGTATTGAATCCATTGATCGCCGCTGATGGAAGGGCGGCCATCGCGCTCCGGGTACTTTGTTTCGCCAAGCCACATCGAGCCGATGACCAAGCCGGCTTCATTCATGCCACGGCTGGGAAAGCCGACACCGGCGAAATTGGGAGTGATGCTCGCGTATTTGGAAACCCACTCCGCCGGATGTTCGCCCCAGGCGCCGCGCTTCTTCACATTGCGCTTGTTGATGACGAGCAGCCCGTCGTCAATGAACCAATCGAGGTTTTGGCCGGCGACGAGCTGGCCTTGTTTGGCCAGGCAGACCGAGGTGCAGGCGTTTACCGGCCATTCGATCAACAGGCCGGAGGCAATGATCCCGGCCAAAGCCACAACGGCTGAGGCTTGCCGAAACGTCACGGCGATTCTGTTCATGTTCAAGGTCCGATTTGGATGCGATAGAAGCGCACGGGGTCGCTGCAGTTGGTGTCAATAAAAGTAAACGGCGGTACCGGCGAATTCGTTGTCCACAACGCCTGCCAGCCGGTCAGATTCGTTGACGTCAACACCGTGTAATCCGGCCCTTGTATTCCATTGACCGTGAAGCTCACCTGTCCTTGGGAAACACCAACGGAACTCAGGATGATCGGCGACAAGGGATTGACGATGACGTTGAAACGGTTCGTGGCGCTGAGAGCCGGCGAACCGCTGTCCACCACTTTCACGGTGATCTGGTTGGTCGTGCCGGCCTGGCTGACCGGTGGACGCCACGTGAACAGTGCGTTGGTGGCGTCAAGCGGGGTCAGGATCGCATTGGTCGGACCGGTCAGCAGGTTGAAGCTAAATGTCTGCTGCGGCACGTCCGGATCAGTGGCCGTGTTGGTGACCATCAAATTCGCTCCGGCGTTGATGGTCTGGTCTGCCACGGGCGCGAGCGTCGGCGCCGTGTTGCTGGGGCCGGCTTGCCCGACGAACGTCACCACGCTCAAGGCCGGCAGCGTATAAATGAAGGACGAACCAGTGACTGCGACGGGTGTTTGGCCGGCGAGCGAAAGGTTGCTGGAAGTGATCCATGGTGTCACGGAACTGGAGTTGGTGAAGTTATTCAGGTTGAAGGTCTGGTTTACAGCGGTGGTGGCGTTGGTGTTGACGGCGACAATGGCGAAGTTGCCGGTGACAGGATCTTTGTAGGCACTGATCAGGGTATTGGCGGGGTTGTTCACGCCGATGCGATAATAATCGGGGCGGACGAAGCGGCTGTATTGACCGAGCACGTACATGCGTTTGGCGGGAATGTCCCCTATGTTTTCAAGCCCCGAGTTGCTGCTGCTGCCGGCGATGAGCACCCAGTATTGCCAGGAATTCACTTGAGCCGCGGTCAAAAACAGATGAATCCGGGTGGCCCAATACATCGCATTGGTGATGCTGCCGTCGAACGCATCGGTCGTCATCACTTCAGTTTGCCAGAGCGCCTTTCCGTAAGCGGGCAACGCCACCGGCGTTGCCGTGGACCCGGTTTGGGGATTGGGGCCGTCATAATTGTGGTTGGCGAGGATGCCGACCTTCGCCGCCACGTTCGGGTCGTTCATGGCGGTTGTATAAAGATTGGTGCCGCTTTCCCAGTGCTGGCCCTCGGGAAGCATGATTTTGGTGGAGGCCACGTTGCTGGCCGCCAGCGCGTTATAAAGGTAAGGAACGAAATCGTGGAATTCCTGCGCGGTCCAACCGCAGGCTTCGTAGGTGAGGTTGGTCGCATCCGGCTCGTTTTGGATGGAGACGGCATAGACGTCCACACCGGAGTTCTTCGTTTGCACCACGTAGCTGGCGAGTTGATTGGCATAACCCTGATAGTTGGCCGCACTGGCCGCGAAAAAGCCCGAGTTAAGCGAGGTGGTGGTTTTATAAATCGTCGGCGGACTCCAGGGCGCGCTCCACACTTTGGCGCCGCGGGCTTTGGCCATTTGCATGAGGCCCAGTTCGCTTGCGCTCGCCGTGCCCGTAGGCTGGATGCGGTTGCGCAGCAGGGACAGGCCGATGCCGGTGTTGGTGGAAAAGAAGTCGTCGGCCGTGGAGGCGAGCCAGGTTCTGCCGGAAAAAGCGCAGGAGGCGCCAAAGCCGTCAATTCGTTGATGCATGTCGTTCCAGTCCACCGTGCATTGTTGCGCATGGCTGATCAGGGTCAGGGAGACGATTGCGGCGATAATGGTATTTCTCATAGATTTCAGGGTTCGTGATGGTTATTGTTCGGGTCTAGTCATTTACCCATGGTAAAGCGCCGCCGCCGGGCAGAATCCGACAACGATTTTCAACCGGTGAAGGAGGGGGAAAACAAGGTTGGAACGTAATCTGCGCCCCGGAATGCCGGGGGAAACGTGGTGCGGAACAATGGACGTTCCCTTCGCAGAGGATCAGTTGTGAATTATTGGGCAGGAATTAGGGCATGGGGATTCACTTTCCGAGCCGGAAGAATTGGTTGCCAGTTTGCAGAGGCAATGTGACCACACAACCGGTGACGCCGGGCACGGACGCACCGGCATGCTCTCCCGCATTATCCGGATTCCCCACCGGAACCAGATCGATTGTGACCGCCGATGCGGTCACGGCGGCCAGACTCAGACAGAAGCGTGTCAAAAGGCAAACCGCGTGACGCAGCGGCCAGATCGGCCCGATCATTTTCTTGTGTGTGCTGGATTTCACTTCCAAGCATCAACGCAGAAAGAATTCACTGTTACCTACGACACGAGCGGCCTAATTTGAAAACCGCTTCATTAATTCCTCCCAGCATTTCTCGGAAGTGGGGTCTAGCGGTGATAATCGCTGAATACAAAGATCAAAACATCGTTTCATATCATGCAATGCCTGCTTGGTTTTTGGATCCGTTTCTTTTTTGTATAACTCGCCGGCTTTTTTGTAAGCGACAAAAATTTCTTCGAGAATTGAGTCTTTCGGATTGAGGATGCGTGGGTGTTTCATGGTTATCCTGATTTGTGGAGTTTCTTGTTGAATTGTGTTCATTTTCTAAGCCGGAAGAACTGGCTGTCGGCACTGACCGGCAAGGTGGCGGAACATCCCGTCACGCCTGGGACGGAGGTCCACGTGCCGTTCAACTGGTCAATGCTTTCGAGCACGAAACCCGGGTAGTTGGTGCTCCAGGAAAGATTGACGTTGGTATCGTTCGGCGCGATCGCGAGTTTGGGAAGCAAGTCGAGCCCGAAGATCACGCCCTGGCCGTGGCTGCCGCCTGCGTAAGTCATCCCGTAGAGCGTTGAGCCGGACAACAACAAGGAGCCAAACGGTTGACTTCCGTCCCCGCCGCTGAAGCTGTGCAGCAGCCGGAAACTCATGTTCGTGGTATTGATCTCGAAGATGGTGCCATTCCCGCTGCTGCCGCCTCCACCGGTCATTCCGTAGAGTATGGCGTCGCGCTGAACCAGCGCACCTACCGGTCCTGCACCGTCGTTACTGCCGCCGCTGAAGCTGTGCAGCAGCCGGAAACTCATGTTCGTGGTATTGATTTCGAAAATGGTGCCATTCCCGCTGTTGCCGCCTCCACCGGTCATTCCGTAGAGGATCGCATCTGATTGGAGCAAGGTGCCTCCGGGTCCTGCGCCGTCGTTGCTGCCGCCAGTGAAGGTGTGCAGGATTTGGTAGGGCGTGCCGTTGGTGTTGATCTTGAAGATGGTGCCGTTGTCGTTGCTGCCTCCAATAGCGGTCATGCCATAAAGGATCGGCCCCGATTGAATCAATGATCCGTGCGGCCATCCTCCGTCACCCGGGCTGCCGGTAAATGTGTGCAACAACGGGAGGACGGTGCCGTTCGTGTCAGTCTGGAACACGGTGCCGTTTCCAACCCAGCCGCTTCCCGTGTCGCTGCCGCCAAAGGTGTTCAAGCCGTACAACATCCCTCCCGATTGAACCAAATCACCGTAGGGCCACTTTCCATCGGTACCGCTGAACCGGCGAAGCACGCTAAAGCGGGAACCGTCGGTCTGGATTTGAAAAACGGTTCCGCCATAGCTGGTATCTTCACAGGCGGTCATCCCGTAGAGGGTCGAGCCGGACAGAATCAGCGAGCCAATCGGCTTCTGCCCGTCGTTGCCGGCCGAATTGAAACTGTGCAATAGCTGGAAGCCGGTGCCGTCGGGGTTCATCCGAAAAACAGTGCCCAAGCTGTTGCTGCCGCCCAGAAATGTCATCCCATAGAGGGTCGAGCCGGACTGGATCAATGAGCCATAAGCCCTCGCTCCGTCGCTGGCACCGCCGGCGAAGTTGTGCAGGACCCGATAATCCTGTGCGATGGCGGTCAGGCAGGCGAATGAGAGGACGGCAGCCGTCAGAAAAGCTCTGCGGTTTGAGATACGAGTGGTTTTCATGGTGATTGCGTTTTGGTGGGTTGAGGTTGTATGGAATTCACTTTCTGAGCCGGAAGAATTGGCTCTCGGCGCCGACCGGCAAGGTCGCTGAATATCCCGTCACACCCGGGATGGAGGTCCACGTGCCGTCCAGTTGGTCGGCGCCTTCGAGCACGAAGTCCGGGTAGTTGGTGCTCCAGGCGAGATTGAGGTTGGTGCCGCTCAGGGTCACCGCGAGTTTGGGAAACAGGTCTAGCGCGAAGATCACACCCAGGTTGTGGCTGCCGCCGCTCCCAGTCATTCCATAGAGAGTCGAGCCGGACAGCAGCAGTGAACCATTCGGCTTTGCTCCGTCGTTGGCACCGCCTGCGAACTTGTGCAGCAGTTGGAACCCTGTGCCGTTGGTGCCGATCTGATAGATGACACCATTCCCGCTGTTGAGGCTGCCATTCCACCCTGTGCCGCCGGCCAAGGCCATCCCGTAAAGCGTGGAGCCGGACAAAATGACGCCGCCCTCCGGAAGCTGTCCATCAGTGCCGGTGAAGCTGTGCAGCAAAGCGAAATCGTTCCCGTTCGTGTTCATCCGGAATACGGTGCCGTTGGTGTTGCTGCCGCCGCCGGAGGTCTCCGCATAAAATGTAGACCCGGACAGGACCAGTCTATTCATAGTCGGTCCACTCCCGTCGTTGGTGCCGCCGGTGAAGGTGTGGAGGATTTGATAGTTTGTGTTCTCGGTGTTGATCTTGAAAATAGTCCCGTTGTCGTTGCTGCCTCCAACAACGGTCATGCCATAAAGGATTGAGCCGGATTGAATCAATGATCCGTGCGGGCTTCCTCCGTCGCCGGGGCTGCCGGCAAACGTGTGCAACACCTGGAAGCCGGTGCCGTTCGTGTCAGTCTGGAACACGGTGCCGTTCCCAACCCAGCCGCTGCCCGTGTCGCTGCCACCATAGGGGGTCAAGCCATACAACATCCCTCCCGATTGAACCAGGTCACCGTAGGGCCACTTCCCTTCGCTCCTGGAGAACCCGTGAAGCACGCTAAAGCGGGAACCGTCGGTCTGGATTTGAAAAACGGTTCCGCCATAACTGGTATTTTCACAGGCGGTCATCCCGTAGAGGGTGGAGCCGGACAGGATCAGCGAGCCAATTGGCTTCTGGCCGTCGGTGCTGGCCGAAACAAAGCTGTGCAGCAACTGGAAGTTGGTGCCGTCGGCGTTCATCCGAAAAACAGTGCCCAAGTTGTTGCTGCCGCCCTGCCATGTCATCCCGTAGAGCGTCGAGCCGGACAGGATCAGCGAGCCATCCGCCTTCGCTCCATCATTGGCACCACCGGCGAAATTATGCAGGACCCGATAATCCTGCGCGATGGCGGTCAGGCAGGCGAACGAGAGGATGGCCACAGCCACAAAAGTGTTGCGCATTGAGATGCATTTGGTTTTCATAATGATTGTTTTGGTAAGTTGATGGTTGTATGGAATTCACCTTCTGAGCCGGAAGAACTGGCTGTCGGCGCTCACCGGCAACGTGGCCGAGTAACCGGTAACGCCCGGCACGGTTGTCCACGTGTCTCCCAACCGGGCAACGCTTTCGAGCGTGAAGTTCGGCAAGTTGGTGCTCCAGGAGAGATTGACGTTGGTATTGTTCAGCGAAATCGTCACTTGAGGGAAAAATGGATTTGCGACCCAATAGACCAATCCCGTGGGTTGGGTCAGCTTTGTGAAGAACAAATATTTGCCGTCCGGGCTGACTTTTGGGCACAGAATCGCATCCGCTCCGCTGTTAACGGTTGCTCCAACATTCCTGGGATTGCTCCAGGTTCCATCCTGATTTCTAAAGCTTGCCCATATATCCAGTCCCGTGTGACTGCCCGGCCGGGGCGAATTAAACAGCATATAGCTCTCATCAGGCGCGACCCAGGCGTGCAACGCACCTCCGTTGTTTATCGGCGCCCCCAGGTCCACTGCCGGTTGATAGTCTCCGTTGGTGTATTCGGAAAACATAATCCTCCCGGTGCTCCAGTCCCCATTTGTTGGAGCCCTCGAAAAGTACATGGATTGGCTCCGCACAATGGAGGGATAATACTCAATATTGCCGGTCGTATTGACATTTGGCCCCAGCCGAACGGGCGAGTTCCAACCCGAACCTTGTCTCGCGACGTAATAAATGTCGTCGCCCGTATAATAAAACATTTTGTTCCCATCGGGAGAAAAGGAGACTTCCTTTCCGTAAAAGAATGACTGGACCGGGCCGGACCACTGATTATTGGTGTACGTCATGATAAATGACGTGCCATCGGGATACCTTGAAAAGATGATCGTCTTTCCATCGGGAGAAATAGCCAATGCGTGTGTATTCTTATTGGCAACCGAAACCACTCCCGGCGCGAATACCACGGGCGTATTTCCCGGCGGTATCTGCCCCAAATACTGCCAGGACAGGTCTTCAGCGCATGTGAACAGTGCTCCAGCCGATAAAATAACAGGAATTAACAGATATTTCAGTCGCTGGCTTGTTCTGCTCGGATCAGGATTCATTGCATCGGGTGTCGTTTTCATTGTGAGTGTTCTTTGGTGGGTTTCTGGTTGGATGGAATTCATTTCCTAAGCCGGAAGAATTGGCTGTCGGCGCTCACCGGCAAAGTTGCTGAATATCCCGTCACGCCGGGGACGGAGGTCCAGCCGCCGGTCAAGTCGCCTGTGCTTTCGAGAGTGAAATCCGGGTAGTTGGTGCTCCAGGAAAGATTGAGGTTGGTATCGTTCAGGGCCACCGTGAGTTTGGGAAACAGATCCAGCGCGAAGATCACCCCCTGGCTGTGACTGCCCCCTTGTTCGGTCATCCCGTAGAGAGTCGAGCCGGATAACAGCAAGGAGCCAGACGGGTTCTGTCCATCGCTGCCGGTAAACCTGTGCAGCAGTTGGAAACCCGAGCCATTGGTGTTGATCTGATAGATGACGCCATTCCCGGTATAATCGCCGCCAGTCCCGCCGATGCCGCCGTAGCTGGTCATCCCGTAGAGTGTCGAGCCGGACAGAATAAGGCCGCCATCTGGATTCTGCCCATCACTGACAGAGAAGCTGTGCAGCAGGCTGAAAGTGCCGTTCGTGTTGAGTTGAAAGACTGTCCCATGATTATTGCTGCCACCGGCGTAGGTTGCTCCATAAAGTGTTGGCCCGGAGAGGATCAGTTTGTTCATGTACGGCGTACTCCCGTCGTTACTGCCGCCGGTGAAGTTGTGCAAGATTCGGTAGGGCGTGCCATTGGTGTCGATCTGAAAAACGGTGCCGTGACCGCTGCTGCCTCCCCCGGAGGTCGTCCCGTAAAGTGTCGCACCGGATTGGATCAGTGATGCATACGGCGAGCGACCATCGCTGGGGGCCCCAGTGAAAGTGTGCAGCACCCGGCAAGAGTTGTCGTTGGTGCTTATAGAGAAGACGGTGCCGTTGCCGCTCCAGCTATAGGCACTGCCCCCGGCAGTGCATGTCCCGTAGAGGTTTATGCCGGACTGGATGAGCGAGTCGCCATAAGACCACATTCCTTCGCTGACAGCGAACTGGTGCATTACCGAGAACCCCGAGCCATTGGTGTTGAGCTGAAACACCGTGCCATTTCCACCGCTGCCGCCGCCATAGGTCATTCCGTAAAAAATCGGGCCGGATTGGATCAATGAGCCAAGCGGTCCTGCTCCGTCGTTGGCACCACCAGCGAAGCTGTGCAGCAGTTGAAAACCCGTGCCATCGGTGTTGATCTCGAAGATGACGCCATTGCCGCTGCTGCCCCCGCCATAGGTCATCCCGTAAAACGTCGAGCCAGACTGGATCAAACCGCCATCCGGTGCTGCGCCGTCATTGGCGTTGCCGGTGAAGTGGTGCAGAACGCGGTAATCCTGCGCGCTGGCGGTCAGGCAGACGCATGAGAGGATGGCGACTGCCACGAAGGTGCTGCGCCTTGTGATATATTTTGTTTTCATAATGATTGTTTTGGTGAGTTATTGATTGCGTGAAATTCATTTTCTGAGCCGGTAGAACCGGCTGTCGGCGCCGACCGGCAGCGTGGCCGAGCAACCGGTAACGCCCGACACGGTTGTCCACGTGCCGTCCAGTTGGTCGGCGCCTTCGAGCACGAAGGCCGGGTAGTTAGTGCTCCAGGAAAGAATGAGGTTGGTGCCGTTCAGGGTCACCGCGAGTTTGGGAAACAGGTCCAGCGCGAAGATCACACCCAGGTTGTTGCTGCCGCCATGTCCAGTCATTCCGTAGAGCGTCGAGCCGGACAGCAACACGGAGCCACCCGGTTGTTTTCCGTCGCTGCTGCCGCCGGCGAACCTGTGCAGCAGTTGGAATACACCGTTGGTGTTGATTTGATAGACCACGCCGTTGGTGCCATTGACTCCCCCTGACCACGTCATGCCGTAGAGCATCGTGCCGCGTTGAGCCAGCGTCCCGGACTCCGGACTGCGTCCATCGTTGGTGCTGCCAGTAAAGCTATGCAGTTGTTGGAATGTGCCGTCGGTGTTGACCTTGAAAACGGTGCCATAATTATTGCTGCCGCCCTGCTCGGTCATTCCGTAGAGAGTTGAGCCGGAATGGACCAGTGAACAATTAGGATAGGTTCCGCCACTGTTGTCGCCGGTGAACTGGTACAGGATGTGGTAGTTTGTACCACCATTGGTGCCGATCTGAAAGACAGTGCCGTAACCGCCGCTGCCTCCCCCGGCGGTCGTCCCGTAAAGTGACGCACCGGATTGGAACAGTGCTCCATACGGCCAGCCGCCATCGTTGGCGGCCACATTGAAAGTGTGCAGCACCGTGAAATTGAAGACGGGGCCGTTGGTGTTGAGACTGAAGACGGTGCCGTAGCCATCCCAACCGCTGCCAGCACCCCCGGCCGTGGTCATCCCGTAGAGTGTATCGTCCGATTGAATCAGCGAGCCGTAAGGCCACATTCCATCGCTGACAGCGAATTTGTGCATTACTAGGAACCCGCTGCCATCTGCATCTGTGTTGATCTGAAAAACAATGCCGCCATAGCTGGTATCACTTGAAGCAGCCATTCCATACAGGGTCGAACCGGATTGGATCAGAGAACCCCAAGGATTCTGCCCGTCGTTGGCACCGCCGATGAAACTGTGAAGGACTTGAAAGTTCGTACCATCGCTGTTGACCTTGAAAACGGTGCCAAGATTATTGCTGCCGCCCTGCTCGGTCATTCCGTAGAGATTTGTGCCGGATTGGATCAAGTCGCCCCAAGGTCTTGCTCCGTCATTATTACCGCCGGCGAAGTGGTGCAAAATCCGGTAATCCTGCGCGAGGGCGGTCAGGCAGGCGAATGAGAGAACGGCGACAGCCACGAAAGTGCTGAGGTTTGAGATACATTTCGTTTTCATAATGATTGTTTTGTTAGTTGTTGGTTGTGTGAAATTTATTTTCCAAGCCGGTAGAACTGGCTGTCGGCGCTCACCGGCAAGATGGCCGAGTAACCGGTGACGCCGGGCACGGGCACCCACGTGTCTCCAAGTTGGGTAACGCTTTCGAGCGTGAAGCCTGTGAAGTTGGTGTTCCACGAAAGCGTGAGGTTCGTATCGCTCAACGCGATCGCGAGTTTGGGCGCCACCTCCAGCGAATAGCTGTTGAAATGGAAGCTGCCCTGGCCGCGCACCAGTTCCAGGCCAAACTCGATGCCGATGACCCGGGCATCGGCGGGCAGCCAGTTGCGGGATTGCATGTAGCCGATGAAATCGCCCAGGTTACCCGTGGCGTGGAGCGTTGAGGTGGTGCGCAGGAACGAAACCGACGTCCAAGTGGTGCTGCCCGACCCGACCGCGCCGCGATACACGTCCCACTGGGCGCCCCACAGGAAAATCCTCGCCTGCCAGGTTCCGTCGGGAACCTGTCGCACGTACCACGGCCAGACCATCATTTCGTAACTCGGGACATTGGGATTGTCATTGGTGCCGAACCAGACATCCCACGACAGGTTCATGATTTCGGTGTAGGTGCCTTGGTCGGTGTGAGAGAGGTCGGCGCTGACCACATAGGGTTGGTGGTCACCGACCCGGCTGGGAAGACCCCAGGTTCCCATCGGCGTCCGGTAACCCATCAGGGTGCCGTAGTGCCAGCCGGCCATGATGACGGGGTATCCCTTGACATCGTAAATGCCGCCGTCCCAGTTGTATTCGAACGACACCGTGCCGTCGTCTTCCAGCACGGTCCGCTGATACCAGTCGGGATTGGTGGCCAGTTGCCGGCCCCACTGATTGTCGAGCACGCAGAGTCCGTTCCAGTCGAACGTGTCGTTGTGGTTGGTGTAAACCGTGCGCGCCTCAACGGCGGCTGTGGCAGTCAGCAGGATCGTTGCGCATGTGACTGCGGCAACCCAGTGGGGCAAGCTATTCATAAAAAACTCCTTTTGTGGATGTGTTGAATGCCTCTTGCGTGGCTGACGAGGCCGCAGGCCCAAGTTGGCAATGCCCGCGGTCCTCGAGGTAGCAGCACTAAAAACCGATCTCGCCCGCTATGCGGACTCAACACGGTGACTGCCACCGACACCAAAGCACGGGTTCGGCTTGAATCCGGCCAGCGCACCTCAATCTGCATTTACCTGTAAAGCGCCGCCGCCGGGCGGAATCCGACAAAAATGTGCGCGGTTTTACGTGGGAATTGAGGAAAAGGACGCTCAGGTTCGCGTCCGGGCCGAAACCGGGCGGCTCCTGAGCGGGCTACGGTTGCGATTCGTAGAGAAACGTCACTTCTTTCGGCGTAAGCGCCCGGTCCCATATCATCGGTTCATCCATCGTCCCGATGAACGATAGTCCGATTTGTTGAGGCGGATAGGAACCATTGCAGCCGATGGTCAGGCCGAACTGATTGGAAGGCACCGCGCCGGTCCAACTGACTGTGTCCTGTTGGAGTTGGCCGTCCACATATAACCGCAGTTCCTTTCCATCGTAGGTGCTGGCCAGGTGATGCCATTGGCCATCGGCGATGACATGGTCGCTTACGGCAAAGTACGGTTGCGGTCCGATCTCGGAACTAGCCTGGCCCCGCCACGAATTTTGCCCAAAATCGCCCGCGATGCTCAGGGCGTATCCTCCGTTAAAAGATTTGTCGAAAATGCGGCGCCATTCCTTGTCCTGCTGGGTGGTCTTGACCCACGCGGCAAGGGTGATTTGCCGGGGATTCAAAGAGTCACTATTGGGTACGTCAATCTGGTCGCCATCAGCGGTGAATTCATAAGCACCGCCCTTTTTGCCGTCCGCCGTCCAGCGAACACCCCTGGCCAGGCCATGATTTCCATGACCGCTGATATCGGTGACCCTGCCATCCGGCTCAGCCTGATCAAAGGCATAGTGCAGGACCAGCCCGCGGCGGAGGCTTTCGGCCGTGACGGAACGGTTGCTGTTGATGATCGGGACGGAAACAACCGCCCCGACGATCACGACTGCCGAGACGGCGCAGAGAGTTTTGTGCGCCAGAAATAACTTGATGGCGGACATTAGACCGGATGCGCCGGCTCCGGAGGCCGCCGCCAGCGATTTGGCGAGAACAGTCGCAGCCAACCCGGCGGGCGCCGCCTGGACGGCATTCGCGGCGACGGTCGAAGCGATCACAGCGGAGGAGACAACTATGCCGCGGCGCGCGAAATAAGAGCGCAACCTGTCCACCGCACGGCTGACACGCTTTTGGGCCGCATCCGGGTTGATTCCCAGCGCTTCACCAACCGCACGGAAATCACAATGCTCGAAAAAACGCAACACAATCGCCGTCTGATCCCGAGCGCTCAACCGGTTGATCGCCTCGTCCAGGAGGGGAGCCATCTGCTCAAATTTCGCCTCGACATTCTCATACAATGCATTCATTTCGACAGCCTGCCTTTCACGGTTTTGACGGCGGCGCTCGCTGCGCATGACCGTGGCGGCAACATGGCAGGTGCGCCGGTGCAGCCAGCCGCCGAGCATGACCGCCGGGGAAAGTTTCCCCGCCAGTCGTGCCAGGTCTGTGAACACTGTTTGAGTGATGTCCTCAGCCCGGTGGGTATCGCCATCAGCCAGCCGCACGGCTGTTGAATAGACCAGATCGATGTAGCACGCGACCAGTTCGCGGAAGGCCTCTTCCGATCCATTCGCAGCGTACTCCGCGAGTAATTTTCGATGTTCCGTCATTTATCGTTAGTATAGTGCCGCCCAGGGGCAGAATCGGACAAAAAAAATTCAAGCGGCGTGTGCTCCACCCCGCAAACTCCAGCCCGGCGCCCGATGTGAGCGCCCGCACCCTCACGACGACGGGTTTGGAGCGTATGTTTGCGGCGGCCAGATGCGGAATTCGCCGCTGCAATGCAGCAGGCCGAGGAAATACAGCAATCCATCATAATACCGCCATTGTCCCGTTGGCACCGGCGCATTCCACAACTCGTCCACGAAGTCTTGGGCACGCGGCTGCGTTGCCGCGAGACTGGCCACGGCATTCATCGCCATTAATCCGGTCGAATGGTCGGTGCTCAACGGAGTGCCGTCCGGCGTAGACTGGCTGGCGTAGTTTGTCATTCCCTGGCTCGCGAAAAACGCCTGCAACCGATCGCTCAACTGTTTTTCCCGATCGTCCCTGGCCCACCAGGCCCAGTCCATGGACCAGTTCATGGCCGTGCGCCACGCGTCGAATAGGAAATCGGCGCTGCGTGAGTGCCAAGGACAAGTCCACGGTGTGCCGTCGAAATTGGCGTACTCCGGCGTGAGCCCGGTGCGGGGGTTGGCCGCGTGCTGAAAGAAATCGCGGCTGGCCGCCGCGGCGTTTTTCCAAAAATCGCGGTCCGCTGGCGGACCCCATCTGGCCCACAACTCATAGAAAGCGGGCAGATGATAGGACGGGTCGGTGTGGTCGCAGCTCTCGACTTCCGGAGTAAACCGCACCATGTGATGCTCCGCGTCAAAGAGCGCTCCGGCGGCCTTGGTGCCGCCGACAGTCGGACCTTTGATGACCCTGCGATGCCTCATGTCCGTGAGCAACCGGTCGGCTTGGGCTTGGTAATGGCAAATGCCGGTGCCATTGCCCCAGCGCCCGGCGGCAAAGTACAGCGACATCGCGAAATACTCCTCCCCATCCGGCGCCGGCATGCCGTCCAAGGTTGAACCGTTGGCGTTCATTTTCCAGGAGAAAAAGCCGCAAGCGGGATGCTCCGGCGAGTCGTGATACATGTAGGTTCTGGCCCAGTTCCACAGCGCATCGAACTCGGTCTTTTTGTTCAATTGCACGGCAATCATCATGCCGTAGGACATGCCTTCGGAACGCACGTCCTGGTTGCCGGGGTCATAGATATAACCCAGTGCTCCGTTGGCATTGATGCCGGCGGGGTAATACACCGCCTGGGTGCCCGGGTCGCCGTGAAACAATTGCCGGAAGGCGGCATTGATTTTTTCCGTCACCTCAACCTGGGAGCGTCCGGCCTCGACGAAGAGATTGCGGTAACGGCCCGTCGCAAATGCGCCTGAATCCTTGGATTGCGGTTGGCGGGCCGGCGGCGCGCAACGGGACCAGACGAACCGCCACGCGGCGCCAAGCTTCATGGCCAGGGGTTGTTTCATCATTCGGCCTTTGACCATGTGAAGGTTGATTATGGGATTCTTCATCAGCTTGCCGGGGAATCGGTCTTCGTTCGTGGTTTTTCGTTTTCAGTCCGGTTTTAACAGGGATTTTCGACGCAGCACAAGGCGTCCATTTACTCATATCTCAACGATTCAATCGGATCCAAATTGGCCGCCTTGTAAGCCGGGTAGGTTCCGAACACGACACCCACGACGGAACAAATCAACAGGCCCAGCACAATCCAGTCCACCGGGATGGCGGGCGGCACTTGCATAAACCACGCGAGCACGTTGCCGCCGAGAATGCCCAGCACAACCCCGATGACGCCGCCGACTTCGCAGAGCACGATGGCTTCCATGATGAATTGCGTCATGATGTTGCGCTTCTTCGCGCCGACGGCGCGGCGGACGCCGATTTCGCGCGTCCGTTCCGTCACCGAGACGAGCATGATGTTCATGATGCCGATGCCCGCCGCCACCAGCGCGATGGAACTGACAATGGTTACGCCAATGCGCACGGCCCGGGTGAATGAGTCAAATTGTGCGATCAGTGATTCGTTAGAAAAAAGTTCGAAATCATCCGGCGCGCCGGGTGGAACCTTGCGGATGGCGCGCAGTGCGCCGCGAACCTGCTCGATGCAATCGTTGTAGCTGGCCGCGTCGCGTGATTGCACCAGGATGGTCAGGTCGTCCCACCAGCGCCCGTAGCGATTGAGCGCCGTGGTGACAGGGATGATGGCGAAATCATCCTGTTGCCCCCCCAGCGAACCTCCCTTGGCGGCGAGCACGCCCACCACCGCGTATTTGTAGCCGTTGATTTTGATTTCCTCGCCCACCGCCGAGCCAAAGGGAAAGGCGGTTTTGGCCAGGGCATTGCCGAGCACACAAACATCGCGCGCGTCGTCAACGTCGTTGTCCGAAAGGATGCGGCCATCCTCAATGTCCCAGTTTCGCGCCGGGAAACTGGGGGCCGTTTCGCCCAACAAACGGGTGGCGGGCGACGTCTTGGCGTAACGGGTCGAAACCTGGCCGCGCCAGAAATCGCCCTCGATGCCCACGTTGGCGGCCAGCGTGGCTTTCTCCGCCACCTGTCGTCCCTGTTCCAGGGTGACATATTTGCGCCGCCGGTATTTTTGCCAGTCGGAGTTGTTGCCGAACTGGATTTGCGGCCAACGCTGGATGGCAAAGGTCTGGCTGCCCAGTCCGCTCATCCAGTTATCCGCGTTTTGCTGCAGCACGCGCATGGCCGTCATCACGACGATGATGGAGAAGACACCGATCAGCACGCCGAGCAGCGTGAGCGCCGAGCGCAGCTTGTGCGCGACCAGCGCGTTCATGGCCATGGAGAAGCTTTCTCTGACTTTGGCCAGCAGCAATGTGGGTTTATGAAATTTCATTCGCTCCTCAATGCTTCCACCGGATCCATCCGCGCCGCGCGCCAGGCCGGCAGGAAACCGGAAATCAACCCCGTGAATAGTGACACGAGCAAGGCGATGACGACAATTTCCAAGGACATGGCGACCGTAAATAGAAAGTGTGTAACCAGCAGGGTTATCAGCCAGGCGATGCCCAGACCGATCAGTCCGCCCATCAGGCAGATGCAGGCGGCCTCGATCAAAAATTGCAGCAAAATGTTGCGGCGCTTGGCGCCGATGGCTTTGCGCACGCCAATCTCGCGCGTCCGCTCGACCACCGAAACGAACATGATGTTCATAATGCCGATGCCGCCGACGAACAGCGACAGGCTGGTGACGAACAAACCGATGATGGCGATCGTGCGGGTTTCTTTGTGAAACAGGTCCACAAACTGGTCCTGTTGATTGATGGCGAAATCATCAGGTTCCTCCGGATGCAAATGGCGAATGCGGCGCATCACTTGACGCAATTCCTCCCGGGTCTCGTCCAGTTGCGCCAGGCCGTTGGCCTTGACTTCGATGGTAATGTCCGGCCGGCTCCAAATTTCCGACAGGAATTCCCGGAGGGGAATGGCGACTCGGATGTCCAGGTCAAGACTCCCAAACAGGCTTCCCCGCTTCTGCAAGACGCCGACAACGAGAAAGGATTGGTCCGCAATTTTGATGCGTTTGCCGAGCGGCGATTCACCGCGAAAAAGGTTCGTGGCCAGCTCGCTGCCCAGCACACAGACTGGCTGGCTGCCTTCGGCATCCGCCGCCGTCAGGAACCGCCCCTGGGCCATGCTGGCGCCGGTGGTCACCAGATTATCCGGGGTGGTGCCCATAACCGTCACGCCGTCGGCGCTGAGGGTTTTATATTTCACCGTCTCGTTGATGTATGCGGCGGGGTCAATTGCGGAGGCCAGTGTCAATTGCCGCGCCAACGCCTCGGCGTCCTCCGGCCGGATGGGCCGGCGTTTCTGCATTTTAAACCAGTCATCATAGGAATTGTTCAGCCAGCTGGACCGGGATATGAAAAAAGTGTCTCCGCCCATGGCCGAAAGGCTGTTCACAAATGCCTGATTCAACCCGTTGATGGCCGCGCCCATCAGGGTAACGGTGACAATGCCGATGACGATGCCGATGGTGGCCAGCGCCGAACGCATCTTGTTCGCGCGGACGGCATTCCATGACATGGCCAGGCTTTCCGGGATTTCAGCAAAGAATTTCACGACCGCTCCTGGTCGAGGGTCGGGGGTCGGGGGTCGGGAACCGGACTGGTTTTGCCCTCGACTTTCGACTCTCGTCCCTCGTCTTGCCTTTCGTCGCTGGCAATCAAACCGTCGCGAATGCGGATGATGCGGCGGGCTTGTTTGGCAATGTCTTCCTCGTGCGTGACGACGATGATGGTGTTGCCTTTCCGCGAAAGCTCCTCAATCAGCGCCATGATTTCCGTGCCGGTCTTGGAATCAAGATTTCCCGTTGGTTCATCCGCCAGCAACAGGGACGGCCGGTTGACGAGCGCGCGGGCGACGGCGACGCGCTGGCGCTGGCCGCCGGAAAGTTCATTGGGCTTGTGATGAATGCGGTCCGCCAAGCCGACTTGAGTCAGGGCATCGAGCGCGATTTGACGGCGCTCTTCCGCCGGCACACCGGCGTAAATGAGCGGCAGCTCGACGTTGTGCAACGCATTCGAGCGCGACAGCAGGTTGAAGGTCTGGAAGACGAAACCGATTTCGCGGTTGCGGATTTCCGCAAGCTGGTTGTCGTCCATGTCGCTGACGCTGATGCCGTTCAATTCGTAGCAGCCGGACGTGGCGGTATCGAGACAACCGATGAGGTTCATCATCGTGGATTTGCCGGAGCCGGACGGCCCCATGATGGCGACATATTCGCCGCGCTGGATTTCGAGCGACACATCGCGCAAAGCATGGACGGTTTCCCCGCCCATCTGGTAGCGCCGGGAAACATTCTGGAGGCGGATGAGATTCATGCCGAAAAACCGGGAATGCGCATTACTTTGCTTCCTTGGCCTCATCCTTGTCCGGCGTGCCCCGTTTGATCTTCTTGCCATCGTTCAGGTCGCGGCTGATGGCGCGGTACCCGCCGGAGACGATTTCCTGGCCGTTGGTGAGGCCGTCGGTGATTTCCCAATAGGTGTCGTCGCAAATGCCGATTTTCACCGGCACGGCATCCACATGGTTGCCCTCCACCGCAAACACGACGTCCAACATCTTGGAGGATTCCTTGGATTTCTTGTCCTTGTCCGGCGTCTCGCTGTTGGTGGCAACGTTGCTGGCAGCCACGGCATTGCTGGAAACCACCGCATTGGTTCCCGACCTGGCGGTGGTCGTGTTGGTGCCGCCGGCTTTCGGCGGATCGGTTTTTTTAGGCGGCTTGGGCGGACGGGTGGTGACGCTGGCCAGCGGGACGGTGAGCACGTTGGTGCGATATTCGGTTTCAATGTCGGCGCTGACGGACATGCCGGGGCGGAAAGCTTCCTTGTCGCTCAACCGGATGCGCACCTGGAACTTGGTGGCTTCCTGCGACTGGCTGCTGCTGGTGCTGGAACTGGTGCCGGGCTGGTTGCTGTCTTTCGATGAACTGGCGACATCCGTCACCACCCCGGTGAATTTGCGGTCCTTGAACGCGTCCACGTCCAGCCACGCCTTCTGGCCAGGCTTGATGCCGACCACGTCCATCTCCCCGATGTCCACCCGCGCCTCCATCTGGTTCAAATCCGAGATGACCAGGATTTCAGTCCCGGCAAATTGCGCGGTGCCCAGGACCCGCTCGCCGAGCTGCGAGTTCAATTTGCTGATGGTGCCGTCGAGCGGGGAAACAATCGTTGTTTTGTTCAGCGAATCCTGCGCGCTGTCCACGAGCGCCTTGGCCACGTTTACCTGGTCGCTGGCGCTGTCCAGTTGCGCCTTGGCCACGTTGCGGGCGGATTTGAAACCGATGAAATCCGATTCCGAAAGCAGCTTCTGGTGGAACAATTCCAAATTGCGGTCGTAGTCCGCCTGGGCTTTTTCCAGGTTCGCCTCCGCCGAGGCTTTGGCGGCAATGGACGATTCATAACCCGCCTTGGCCTGGTTGACCGCAGCGATATAAATGTCCGGGTTGATCTTCACCAGCAGATCGCCTTTCTTGACCTGCTGCCCTTCCTTGACCGGCAGTTCGATGATTTCGCCGCTGACCTCCGGGCTGATGGTGACCTGGACGACGGGCTGAATTTTGCCGTTGGCGATGACGATGTTGGTGAGACTGTGGCGCGCAACCTTCTCGGTCTGGACGGTGATAACCGGTTCGCGTTTTTTGAAGATGGCCAGCACGATTAATGTGACCAGCACCAGCCCGATGGCTGAAAAGATGATCAGCTTCCGGCGTTTTTTAGATTTTGCCATGTTTTTTGGTATTAAGACAGCTTGGACGTAAATTCGTTTCGGAAAATTAAATCTAACCGGGGGAACATAACCATAACTAAAGCGCCCATTGTCCCAGTCCGATGCCGATGAGCAATAATTCAATCAGCACCCAAAAGCCGAAAACGACCGTTGCCGTTTTTACCGTCGGTGTGCCTGAAAGTTTTGCCAGCCCGACGGCCAGCACGCCCGCATGCCAGAGATTGATCACATTGACCGCCCCCAGCAAGAGATGGCCGCGATTGGTGGGATCAAAATCGCCCACCAACAACGCCAGGCTTAATCCGGCGTAAAGCCGGCCCAGGATTACGGCCAGCAGGGTGGTGATTACCATGCCAAGGGCAGTGATGACGGACGACAAACCGGCAACCTCCAGTGCCTTCAGGTAGTCAAATTGGGTTTTGAGCAACCATCGCCCGGCCAGCCATACCACCAGGGCCCAGCCGAAAATCGAAACGAAGCCATAGATGACGATGCCAATGCTGCTGAAGATGGCCAGCATCGTCGGCCCCATGAACTTTTCCATCACCTGCAAAGCTTGGTCTTCTTGGGCTTGGGTGATTTTGCCCTGTTGCACCTTTTTGTCCAATGCCTTGACCTGTTGATCGCGAACGGTCTGTTGGATGGCGGGCTGGGCGAACATGATGCACATGGAAATTGTTCCGATCACGGCAAAGATCAGCACGGGAACGAGCCAGTTGGCGACGGATGACGGGGTGGTTTTGATTCCGGCAAAAACTTCGCCCGGCGCGGCAAAGACATTCATCAACCGGCTGGCCAGCGACGTTGCGGGCGCTGGTGACGCGGCGGTCGGCGGCTCAGGTGTTGGCGGCATGGATTCCATGTTTTTTAATGAGGTCTTATCCACTACTTAGGCAAAAACCAGCCAAAGTTACAAGAAAAGTCGGTTTTTTTGATGGGACAGTGTGGCGAGACAGATTTCCCCGATTCAATGGGTCGCGCTGAGTCCCCTTGAACTGTAGTCGTCCCGCCATGCGGTATGAGCCCGCGCTGACTGCCTGTGATGACCAGGTGCGCCAACTGATGTCGTCGGCTACGAGGTTTCAGGGGAGCAATCGGCAAATCATGGCTGCTGTTTTTGAGAGTCAAGATACGCCGCCAGTTCGCTAAAAGTCAGAAAGACGCATCGTTGCCGACGGAGTTCAGCGATGATGGCCGGCATCCGATCATACGTCTCGTCCCGCCACTCGTGAAACACGATAACCGTCCCATCCACGATGTTCGAAGTGGCCTTCCGTTGAATTTCTTCCGCGCCCACAGCCCGGTCGTAGTCCCCGGATACGACCAGATGGCGGGGCACATACACCTGGAGCTGCGCCTTGGCCGCCGTGGCGCGAACCCGCTCATCCGATTCGAGATAAGGTGGCCAATACCATTTGGGTGTGAAGCCGGTGGTTGCGACAATGCTTTTCTGCGCGCCGGCGATTTCGTGTTCCAGCGCCGCGTCATCCAAATCTTTCGGATGATGATGGGCGTAGGAGTGGTTGGCGATTTCGTGTCCGGCCGCCAGCACGGCTTTGGCGGTGGCCGGGTGCAATTCGACATTGGTCACCACTGACGAAAAGGTCACATGGATGTGTTCCTTGGCGAACAACGCCAGCAGCTTGGACGCGTGTTCGGGGAACGGTCCATCATCAAAGACCAGGGCGACATGGACAACGTTGGTGTTCGGTTCGCCCGCGACCGCGTGCGTGGGTGCCAGTGAAAATATAATCAGGATGGGTAAAAGCAATTTCATATAACAACTTGTCAACATAAAGGTCAGCGACGGGAGCCAGCCGCCGATGACGCTCGTTTTGTCTTCTGAGCCAAACGACTGGCTCCTGTTCGCTGCACTGTCTTGTTGGCCGCGGGTGCGTCCCAAATTGGTCGGAACACCATAACCCCTCTGCCCGTTTCGGCAATGACCTGAACATTCACCCCAATGGTCCGCTCGCCGAAGCGGACGGTCATCTTTCCGTCTTGGCGAGGCACATCGGGCATGATGCTCATGCCGCAGAGGATCCGAATACGGCTTGACGTAATCGATGGATGGTAACCTTTGGCAACAGACAGGCAAAATGAAGATCCCCCTTTGATGTAACTGCAAGCAATCTCAAAATCGGTATGTTGCGAGTGAGTAACCTCCACCCGTAATTCTTCAGCGCTGGCTTCAAACCCAGGAGCCAACGTAACAAACAAAGGAGTGAACAGGTCTCCAAGAACTTCTTCGCCGTCGGCATTCAGTGCATGAAGAACGAGATTTCGCATATCACGGCCAACAGTATTATCAGGCCAAAGAGCATGCACAGCGTCATGCACAGGTGACTTTTCCATCTGCGGCCTTTATCATGGGGCCATGAAATCAGACCGGCGGCTTTCCATCAAGAATGATTAGCGCGAACGGCAACCTCATCAATCGTCGTCCACCGCTTTCACCGCCCAGTCCGGATAAGGGCTTTGCGAACCTTTTGTCGCACGCCAGAGAATATGATTGAACAAATCCTCCGGGCACTGGTCCTCCTTGCCGAGCGGCAGACGCGCAGAGACGTAGGCGTCTTTGCGCAAGAGCGGGTCGGAAATGAGTTTGGGCAGCAGGTTCATCTCGTCGAGCGGCACATTGTTGGTCACGGCGTCGAACGGTGTGAAATCCGGTCCCGCCCCGGGCGGGATGAAACAGTCAAACATCGGTGTGGCCGTCGCATCCATCTGATTCATCGGCGGCAGACCAAGCATGAGTTCAATCGTGCGCAACAAGCTGGTTTGATTGTATTGCGTGCTGACCACCGCGCCGCGTTTTGTATGGGCGCTGACGACATAAGCCGTCGTGCGGTAGCCGCTCACATGGTCCCACCCGCTTTGCGGATCATCCTCGATGGCAAAAATGCACGTGTTCGTCCAGAACCGGCTGTGGCTGACGGCCTCGACAATCCGGCCGAACGCCAGGTCATTGTCCGCCACCTGTGCTTCGGGCGTGGGCGAGCCGAATTTCACACCGCTGGTATGATCGTTCGGCAGCCAGATGATGACGAAGTTGGGGAAGTTGCCGGCGGCCTCAAATTGTTTCAGTTCCTTGATGAATTGCGCGGCGCGAAAAACGTCCGGCACATCCAGAGCCCAGCCAACCGTGTTCGTCGCGAGATAAGGCCGCAACGATTCGATGTCCGGTTCACACCCGATGGCCAGGTCGTCCGTGCCGTTGAGGAATTCCTGGTAATAATCGGGGAAATACGGTTTGTCCTTGCGCGCGGAATTTTTCCAGCGCGTAACGGCGGTGGTGAATTCGCCGTAATCACGCAGCGTTTTGCCATGCGCGAGCGCGTTGTTCCAGATGAAACCCGCCGGCGAATACGCCAAGGCGTCCGCCGTTTCCAAGCCGCTGCCCCCGCTGGGATAGCTGCGCGGCCAGCCGGCGAACTCGCGCTCCATGTAATCCGTTGCGAACGCCGTGTCCGTCCATTGATGGCCATCGGCGCTCAAAATGCCGCAGCAGTAGGTGTTGTCGAGCAGTACAAAATCACGCACCAGCTTGTGCTGGTTCGGGGTGACGCGCTTGCCAAAGGTGCACAAATCGACGCTGCCATTGCCTTCCTTCACGTCGCCGAGCACCTGATCGTAAGTCCGATTTTCCTTGATGATGTAAATGACATGCTGGAACACGCCCGGTTCACCGGCGCGCTCCGGCACGGGTCGCGCGGGCTGATCGGCCCGCGGCGGCAATTTCGCCTGCGCGAGCAGCGGATAACGCAGATTAGCCAGCGCTGTTTGCGTAAACGCCGCCAGTTCTTTTTTCGAGGGCAGCGGCACCAGCGACAGCGAACCGGCATATTGTTTCGTGTTGAATTCGGTTTGGCCGGATTTGCCCAGGCGTCCCCGGCCCAGGCTTTTGATGTTCGCCACGCAAATTTCCTTCCGCCGTGCATCGAAGGCAATCGCGCCGGGAAACCAGCCAACGGGAATCAGGCCAAGCAATTGCGATTCACCTGGTTTGAATTGGAAAACGGCGACGGCGTTTTGCGTGCCGTTGCAAACAAAAAGGGTTTTGCCCGACTTGTCGAACGCCAGCGCATTCGGCTGCGCGCCGAACAAATCGCCCGGGTTCTGCCGCGCGCAAACCGTTTCGGCGATTTGGTCCGTGCGCGTATCAATGACGCTCAACGTGTCGCTGCCGGTGTTGGCAACAACCAGCCAGCGTCCGTCGGGCGACAGCGCGAGCGCGCCAGCATGCAAACCCGTTCGAGGTTCGATGTTCGAAGTTCGATGTTCAATGTTTGTGTTTAATTCAATAATGGAAACCGAGCCTTCGCTGGCGATGGAGCGGGAATCCACCCGCACAAGCGTGCCGCGTCCGGCGGGACCGGTGACGCTGTCGGCATCGGGCCGGCGGCCACCCCAATTGCTGACGTAAATCTTGCGGCCAGCGAGCGCGACGTCGTAAGGCGCCACACCCACGTCCCAAATTCGCAACACGCGGCCGGTCGCGGCGTCCAATTCGGCCAGGCGGTTTGAAAGATTCAGCGCCACATAAAGTTTTTTGCCATCCGCTGAAACCGCAATCCCGGCGGGAATTTCCGCCACGCGCGACGGCGCATTGGCTGGCGGAAGTGAAATTGAAAACAGCGGAACGACTTTGTGACCTGGCTGGACGCCGAAAACCTTGATGTCGCCGTTGACGTTTGAAAGATAAATCCGCGAGCCATCCGGCGAAAAGACGAGACCGGTGAAACTGACCTGCGCTTTTTCGTCCGGCGAAAGGATTGCGGTGGAGACCGGGGCCGGTTCCTGCGCCCGGTCCGACGGGAGGGAAACGCGCTGCAGGATTTTTCCGGTTGCCGGATCAACCACAACCACTTCGTGCGTCAGGCCGGCGGTCACAAGCAGTTTGCCGTCGGGACTCAGCGCCAGCGCCAGCGGTCTCAGGCCGGGGAGTTCGATGAGGGTGCCGGCGGACGTGACGAGTTGATTGACGGGGGTCTCGAAGCCGCTGGTGTTGCGGCCAACAACTTCAGTCGTCGCGGCGAAATTTTCCAACGAGGTGTCCGCACACGCTGCCGTCAGGGCGAAGGCGGCCAGCAGGCAGTGGATGGAGATTTTCAATTTCACTCCCGCTTAAAATGACAATAAAACCCGGTCGCTGGCAAGTTGCATGGCGGTGAAATTCCGTTTAAAGTAGCAGCCGACGTGAGTCGGCTCTAATTTCCATAAAAGGAAGAATGAGCGGCCTGATCCCGCATTGCGGGACCGCTACAAATTTACTTACGCCACCGCCGGATCGAGCCGCTTGTCCGGCACGAGATAATTGCGGACGTAATCGCTCACGGCGTCTTCCAGCGACGTGATGGGCGCGGTGTAACCGGCAGCGCGCAGCCGGGACAGGTTCGCCTGGGTGAAATACTGGTATTTGTCGCGGATGGTTTCCGGCATCTCGATGAATTCAATCTTCGGTTTGCGTTTCAACGCGGCAAAAACCGCACGCGCCAGGTCCAGCCATGTCCGCGCCTTGCCGCAGCCGATGTTGAAAAGGCCGCCGGCCCTTTTGCTGGCGGCCAGATGCAAGGTCATCGCCACGGCGTCTTTCACGTAAAGAAAATCACGCTTTTGTTCGCCGTCGCGAAAATCGGAGCGGTAACTTTTGAACAGCCGGATGACGCCCTCGGACTGCACCTGTGCCGTGGATTTGTGGACGAGTGACCGCATGTCACCCTTGTGGCCCTCGTTTGGGCCAAAAACATTGAAGTATTTCAAACCGACCATGCGGTTCAAAAATCCGGCGCGCCTGGCGTGCAAATCAAAGAGGTGCTTCGAATAGCCATACATGTTCAACGGACGCAACTTGTCCAGCTTGCCATCATCGTCGTCCATGCCTGCCGAGCCGTCGCCATAAGTTGCGGCGGACGACGCATAGACAAAACGCGTTTTTTGCCCGAGCGCCCAAGTGGCGAGATCCCTGGTGAATTCGTAATTGTTGCGGATGAGAAAACTCGCGTCGCGTTCGGTGGTGGACGCGCAGGCGCCCATGTGCAGCACGAGGTCAAATTTGCCCAAGGCGCCGCTTTGCAACCGCGGGAGCAGATCGTCGGCCTCGACGTAATCGGCAAACCGCAGCGGCGTGAGATTGCGCCACCTTTCGTCCGTGCCGAGGCGGTCGCAAACGACAATGCGTTCGCAGCCGCGGCGGTTCAGCGCCCAGACGAGCGCACTGCCGATAAAGCCCGCACCGCCGGTGACGAGCCCCCGCGCATCGGAAAAGTCATTGGGCTTCATAAGTTTCGGCAAGCATGACGCAGTCCGGCCACGAATTCAAGCCAATGGTGTGTTGGAATCGGAGTCGAACCGCGAAACAAACGAAATTCATTTACCGTAAAAAGGCGCAAGGAGCTTGGCGTGGCAAAGTCGCAAACAAAGGAGCGCCGACTTCCAAGTCTGCGGTATCGCGGGTTTCCCAACCCGCTGCCTGCGCCATTACCACTCTTCCGCCGGCTTGGAAGTCGGCGAGGCAGCAGGTTGAAAACCTGCGCTGCGCACCGCCACCGAACCGCCGGCGAAAATCCCCGCGGCACACGATGATTCTGACGGATAGCAGTGCAAACGGTGGGGCGAAGTCCTGAGGGGCCGTGACTTTAATCCGCGGATTGCGCTCCCAAGCTTCGGACAACTTTGTGTTGCATATGCAATATGAAGTTGTCCACGCAACAGGCCGGGTTAACGTTTGATAATCCATTGAACAATTTTAATACGAAACATTAATTCAAGAAATGTCAATATTTGACCAAAACATGGTTGGCAGTCCCCCCGGCAAACCGGCATTTTTGTTGCCGGCAGACATGCGAAAACGCAATCATGCGCCAAACAACACAGGATCAAACAATGAAGAAAATAATCGTTATTGCAGCGACCATCGGCTTCGCCACCGCGCTCAACGCCTCGGCGGCGGACGCCAAGGCAAACTGGGACACACTCTGCGCCAAATGCCACGGCGCGGATGGCAAGGGCCAGACCAAGATGGGCCAGAAACTGGGGGTCAAGGACTTCACGGACGCCAAGGTCCAGGCGGACCTCAAAGATGACGCGGCCTTCAAGGCGATCAAGGAAGGCAAGAAAGACGCCGACGGCAAGACCTTGATGAAGGCCTTTGACACCCTGTCCGACGAAGAGATCAAGGGCTTGGTCACCTTCGTGCGCGGTCTGAAATCGTAACGGTTTCGTTCGGAGGTTTGCCGGACGGGATGCCGGGACGCTAAGGGGCGCGGGAAAGGTGAGGTGCCTTGGCGGAGCGTGGTCCCCTTTGCCGGGAGGGCAACTTTCGCGTCCAAGCTGATGAACCAGCCGTCCGGCGGGATGATCCCGTTCCGGTCGGCGGAAGAAACAGGCCGAACGCCCGGCCAACCAATTTACTCCATGCGCCGATTCAAAATGCCGCCCCAAATCGTCCGGCTGGTTTTGCTGACGCTGGCGATTGTCGGTTCCTATCTGGTTGCGCGGGCTTTTCTGACGCCGGCGTCATTTGGGGAATTGGGCTGGTATCGGGCCGAAGCGCTGGTGGAGCTGCGCTCGCGTCCGCCGGTTTATGCGGGCAAGCAGGCATGCGATGAATGTCATTCCGACCAGTTGCAGAAACTCGCCAAGTTCGAGCATAAAACGCTTTCCTGCGAGGCCTGCCACGGAGTGAGCCGCGAGCATGCGGAAAATCCAGACATCCTGCCCGTCAAACTGACCGGCAGCCATTGCATCCGTTGCCACGAGGCCAATCCTTCCCGGCCCAAGTGGTTCAAGCAAATCGTCGTCAAGGATCACTACGGCGGGAAGTGCACCGAATGTCACGTGCCCCATCAGCCCAGTCAAACCCCATGAAAACCCAATACAGCCGGCGCGGTGCATTGTCGAGATTGGGCGGAGCCATCGCCGGGTTGCTCACTCTTGCGACCGCGCGCGCCGCCAAAGCGGCGGTGCAAAAGGTGTTTGTTTCGTCGGGTGCGCCGAAGGACTACGACCCCACGAAGCACAAATGGCTCATGTGCATTGACGTGAACCGGTGCATCGGCTGCGGGCTGTGCGTGGAGGCGTGCAAGAAGGAGAACGGCGTGCCGGAAGGCCCGTACTTCCGGACCTGGATCGAACGTTACATCATCCCCAAACCGGAACCCGGCTCAGGCCAGACCCGCGGCGAAACGCTGGTGGATTCCCCCAATGGCGGCATGCACGGTTTTCCGCCGTCACCCGTGCCCAAGGATCAAATCGAGCATTCCTTCTTCGTGCCGAAGCTGTGCAACCTGTGCGAACATTCACCCTGCGTGCAGGTGTGCCCGGTTGGCGCAACCTTTGACGCGCCGGATGGCGCGGTGCTGATTGACCCGAAATACTGCATCGGCTGCGGCTTTTGCATCCAGGCCTGCCCCTACGGCTGCCGCTTCCTGAGTCCGGTCACCCACACCGCCGAGAAATGCACGTTATGTTATCACCGCATCACCCGCGGACTGAAACCGGCGTGCGCCGAAATCTGCCCCACGCAGGCGCGCATCTTCGGCGATCTGAAAAACGCGGGGCCGGACGACCCCATCCGGAAATTCTACGAGAACAACCGCGTGTCGGTGCTCAAACCGCATCTGGGCACGGAGCCGCGCGTGCTCTACGCCGGCCTCGACAAGGAGGTCAGATAACATGACTGGTGAAATAACCAACGTGGTGGTCGAGGTCCTCCCGAGGTTCGAAGGCTACGTGTATCCCAATGAGGCCATCCCGCATCCGTTGTGGGGCTTCCTGATTGTGCTTTATCCATACATCACCGGCCTCGTTGCGGGCGCCTTCATCATGGCGTCGTTGGTCCGGGTGTTCAAGGTCAAGGCGCTGGAGCCGGTGTATCGGCTCTCGCTGTTGACATCGTTCTCGTTCCTGCTTTGCGCCACGTTGCCGCTGCTGTTCCACCTGGGGCATCCGGAGCGCTGCTTTGAAATCATGATGACTCCGCATCTGACTTCGCCGATGGCGATTTTCGGTTTCGTTTATGCCTGGTATTTGATGGCGGTGCTGTTGCTGGAGCTTTGGTTTGATTACCGCCAGGACCTCGTGGAATGGGCGAAAATCACGCCGGGATTCAAGGGCATTATCTACCGTGCCTTCACCGTCGGCGTGACCGACGAATCGTATGAAGCGTTGGCGCTGGACGCGAAGATGGGGCGGATCCTGTCCGTGGTCGGCATCCCCTCGGCGTTTCTGCTGCACGGCTATGTCGGTTTCATTTTCGGCTCCATCAAGGCCAACCCCTGGTGGGGCAACGGGCTGACGCCGATCATCTTTATTCTGTCCGCCATCGTGTCGGGCATCGCGCTGTGCGTGTTCAACTACATGGTCCTGACCTGGATCCGGCGCCACACCGTGGATATGCGTTGCTTGGACACGATGGCGATGTTTCTTTTCTACGCGCTGGTCGTGGATGCCTCGGTTGAAGGGCTGGACTGGCTCCATCGCGGCTTCGCGGCGGAGGAAGGTTTCTCGGTGTTGCAGATCATGATCCGCGAGAAACTCTTTTACACGCTGAATCTCGGCCAGGTTGCCATCGGCACGTTGCTGCCGATGTTGCTGCTCGGGTCGCTCCAGCTCCTGCGCCGGCGGGTGCCGGAGCTGGTCCGTCGGCGGATGATTTTCGGCAGCGCGGCCATGATCCTGATCGGCGTGCTGGCCATGCGCTGGAACGTCGTCATCGGCGGACAACTCTTTTCCAAGAGCCTGCGCGGGGTGATGGGATACAAGCTGGAATTTGCCGGGGTCGAAGGCTGGTTGATGGGCGTTGTGCTGCTCAGCCTGCCGTTCATCATCCTCACCGTGCTGGTGAAACTGTTTTTGTCCGAACGGCTGCCGAGCAGCGGGCATACACCGCATGACTCCGCCGCCGCGGAAGTTTAGCCAGCCACCATGATCAAAAACCGGCGCCCGCGGACAAAAAAATGCGAAACGCCCGACCAAACCGGATTGCCAGGGTGAAAGTGACGTGCTCACGCGCGCCGATGAGGGCATGAACCCGCAAACCCGAACCACGCTGGTGCTGACAGGATTGAGCGCAGCTTTCCTGGCGCTGGCGGTGTTGTTTCTCTCGAATCTGTCAGGGCGGCCCGTGCCTCTGCCTCCGATCCCGCTGGTGGACACCAATTTTTTGAGCACCGCGACCGTGCGTCGGTCGTATGCCGACCTCGAACGCGCGCACGAAGACCTGTCCGATTTTGATTGTTACGCCTGCCATGAAAAAGGAAAACCGCCGCCGCTGCGCTACGACACGAACCAGAACCTGATTGTCCCCAAGGAACACTCGGACATCGTCATGGGGCACGGGAGCCACGGCCGCAACAACAACTGTTTCAACTGCCATGACGAAACCAACCTGGAATTGCTGCAGACGCGCGACGGGCGCCAGGTGAAATTCTCGGACAGCCCGCTCTTGTGCGGCAGTTGCCACGGCCCGACGTATCGTGACTGGGAAGCCGGCGCGCATGGCCGCATCAGCGGCTATTGGGACCACAGCCTGGGCGCTGCCGAACGGAAGATGTGCGTGAACTGTCACAATCCCCATTCGCCGCATTTTCCGTCGCGCCAACCCGCGCCCGGCCCGCACCCATTGCGGCCAATAACCGCTTCCGTTGAACCAGCGCCGTATCACTGACATGCCAGTCCCCGCACCCAGTCCAAATCCGAACCCCGTGCCGCCCGACGCGGGCATGAGCCGCCGGAACTTCCTGCGCACTTCCGCGGTGGTGACGGCCGGCCTGGCCGCTCTGGCCGCCAGCCTGAAGCCGCTGCTCGAGATGAACGACTTCCCGACCATGGAGCGGTTTCTGCAAAAGTATTACAAGGAGATGACGCCGGAAGACATGGCGAAGGTCATCAAACGCATCGAAGCCGAAGTGGAAAAGCAGTATGGCATCCGTCCCCATGTTCGCGACTTGAAGCCCATGGACGGCGTGGAGTTTGTGTATTGCCTCAACCTGACGCGCTGCATCGGGTGCCGCAAATGCGTTCATGCCTGCGTGGCGGAAAACAACCAGTCCCGGAACCCGGAAATCCAGTACATCCGTGTGTTGCGCCTGCCGCACGGTTCGCTGGACATTGAAAAAGCCGAGCACTTTTACGCACCCGAATCAGTCCCGGAAAAGGGCTATTTCTACATGCCGGTGCAGTGCCAGCAGTGTAAGAACCCGCCGTGCGTCAAAGTCTGTCCGGTTCATGCGACGTGGCAGGAAACCGACGGCATCACGGTGATTGACTACGACTGGTGCATCGGCTGCCGCTACTGTGAAGCCGCGTGTCCTTACTGGGCGCGGCGTTTCAATTTCACCAAACCTTCGATTCCCAAGGAACGCCTGAACCCAGACATGGCCTATCTCGGCAACCGCCCGCGGCGCCAGGGAGTGATGGAGAAATGTCATTTCTGCATCCAGCGCACGCGGGTGGGACGCTACCCGGCGTGTCTTGAAGTCTGCCCCGCCGGCGCACGCAAGTTCGGCAATATTCTCGACCCGAACAGTGAAGTCTCCTACATCCTCAAAAACAAACGGGTGTTCATCCAGTTGAAGGAGGAAATGGGGACCTCGCCCCGGTTTTTCTACTACTTTGACGTATGATGACGAGAATCCAGCGGGCCATCCGGAATTATTTCGTGTTTCTCGCACGCAGCGGACGCATCGCGTTCGTGGGCGACTGGCGTTATTACCTGTGGGTGGGAACGCTGACGGTCATCTGTCTGCTGGGACTCCATGCCTACTGCCGGCAGTTTGCCCAGGGCCTCATCCTTACCGGCATGAGCGACGAAGTTTCGTGGGGCGTCTATATCGCGAATTTCACCTTCCTGGTCGGCGTGGCCGCGGCGGCGGTGATGATGGTGATCCCCGTTTACATTTACAACAACGAGGAACTGCACGACCTGGTCATCTTCGGCGAGTTGCTCGCGGTGGCGGCCATCATCATGTGTCTCTTGTTCGTGACGGTGGACCTCGGTCGCCCCGACCGGTTCTGGCATTTGATTCCCGGCATCGGGCAATTCAACTTCCCCGCCTCGATGTTGAGCTGGGACGTGATCGTGCTCAACGGCTACCTCCTGCTCAACGTCCATATCTGCGGCTATCTGTTGTATTGTCGCTACCAGAAAAAAATGCCGGCGAAGTGGTTTTACGTTCCGTTTGTGTTCATCGCCATCGTCTGGGCCATTTCGATTCATACCGTGACGGCGTTTCTCTACGTGGGTCTGGGTGGCCGGCCTTTTTGGAACCAGGCCATTATCGGCCCGCGCTTTCTCGCGTCGGCCTTCACCGCCGGTCCGGCATTGATCATCCTGGCGATCCAGGTGGTTCGCCGCGTCACCGCCACCGTTCCCACCGGCGAAATCACCCGGCGTCCGGGGCAGGCCAGTGCGGCAAAGGCGGCAACCAGCCGCGCGGCGGCTTTGGACGATCTGGAGTTGTTGGCCCGTCACCTGCCACAGTTCGCCTCGGTTTCAAAGGAAACCCGCCGCGACCTGTTGCCTGGTTTGGTGGTGTTGGAAGTGGAGGCGGGCGATGTCCTGTTGCGCCAGGGCGAAACGGACAAAGACGCCTATTTCGTTTTGAAAGGGCGCGTCGTGGTCGAGCGGGAAGAAAGCGGCCGCCGCCGCGTGACGCGCAGCTCCGGACCGGGCGAACAGTTTGGCGAGGTTTCCGCCCTGGCCGGAACCCAGCGCATGGCCACGGCCGTCGCGGAGGAAGCCGCCCAGGTGCTGCGCGTGCCGGCGGATGCTTTGCGCAAGCTGATGAAGACGCCCCAGATGAACAAAATCATCCGGGCGCGGATGGCCGAGCGGCTGATGTTTACGGATCACGCGCTGATGACGCTGCGCGGCATTGTGCAAGTTGCCATGACCATCAACGTGTTTCTGTTGGTATGCGAAGTCTTCACTGAATTTTACGCCGGCGGCCTGCATATCGCGTCATCCAAATACCTCTATCTTGGCTTGCGTGGTTATCACGCCTTGGTTCCCTGGATCTGGACGGCCATCGTGTTCAACCTGATCGCGATGGTGCTGCTCATCCTGCCGGTGAGCCGCAGCCTGAAGTGGCTCAACGTCACCTGCATGCTGTGCATCGTCGGCATCTGGATCGAAAAAGGGATGGGACTGGTCATCCCCGGGTTCATCCCCACGCCACTGGGTGAAATGATGGAGTACACGCCGTCGCTCAACGAAACGCTGGTTTGTTTTGGCATCTGGGCTTTTGGCCTGCTGTGCTACACGGTTTTCCTTCGCATGGCGGTGCCGATTCTCCAGGGCAAACTTTCCAAAGCGAACGAGGGACAACCCGAACCTGCCACCAGTGCCATCTCGTTGAGTGCCGCGGTCAAACCTTGAGAACCGTCACCTTATGGCAATCCAACTCACCGCCGACGCCGCCCGCCAGTCGCTCAACGAGCACGTGGCTGCCCGCGGCCGGGAGATCCACGGGAAATACGGCCCGCACATCGGCTGGCCGGAGTTGCGGCAAATCCTCGAAGACCGCGCCTGCATGCGTTATCCCTGCGAGGTTGTCTTTGATGCCGGACCGCTGGAACCGGGCGAGTTCGCTCATCCCGTTGCCAAAGGGGAACGTCCGGAGGATGGCTTTACGATGTACGTCCATCCGTTTTTCCTGACGCAATTGCCGCAGGTGCCTTATCTGATCCTCTACCAGCTTGTCGTGGTCAATTACGGCGAATTCGCTTCAGCGGATGACGCCGAAACGTTCGGAGCCGCCGTGCTGGGGATTTCCCGGGACGAATATTACCAGGCCCTTTGTGAAATGGCCGACCAACTTTGCGGTCAGGTCCGGTGGCCATTAGATCAAAAAAAGTGTTCGGCGACGCTTTTCAACGACGTTAACCATGTTTAACCCTTGCGAAAAATGGCTTCGTCCTCTACCGTTGTCGTTGCGAAATTTGAATTGTGGATGGGGGCTGGTGTTTATCCGGTCGGTCATTCGGCGGACTGCCGCTCAAACCGCAATTTGATGAAAAATCAGACGAAATTGATCAACAACCGCAACTGGAAACGCATATGAAAAAACTGCTCGCAATCGGACTGACGGTGTTCGTGGTCTCTGCCGTATCGGCCCTCACCGGCGACGCCAAGGCCAGCTTCGAAAGCAACTGCGCCAAGTGCCACGGCGCGGACGGCAAGGGCCAGACCAAGATGGGCCAGAAACTTGGCGCCAAGGACTACACGGACCCCAAGGTTCAGGAGGCGTTGAAGGATGACGTCACGTTCAAGTCCATCAAGGAAGGTTTGAAAGCCGACGATGGCAAGACCCTGATGAAGCCGGCCGAAAGCCTGTCGGACGACGACATCAAGGCGCTCGTCGCCTACATGCGGACGTTCAAAAAGTAAGTGCTCCCGACCGGGAAACCCGGCGGCGTGTTTGGCACTTTGGATTTTGTACTGTAGCGGCGGTCTATGACCGCCGATTTGCACGTGGTGTCGGCTGTCTCAGCCCGAGGGTACGGTGAAGATCGCCGATGTTGTGCTGAGGACAGCGCCCACTACAGCAAACTGACCATTGCCGGGGTTCCGGCGATTGCCGTTTAACCGATATGAGCACCGAGATCACGGGGAAACCGCCTTACCGACCGTCCCTGTTGCGAAACTGGATGAGTTTGGCCGGACTGGTCGTGGTGATCGGCAGCCTGTTCTCTTTTTTCCTGCTGTTCATGCTGGATGCGGTCGCGCACTTCTCCAATCCCTACCTCGGCATCCTCACCTATATCATCGCGCCGGGTTTTCTGATCTCCGGACTTTTGCTGACGGTGGTGGGGGTGCTGCGCGAACGGCACAAGCGCGGCGGGGCCGTCGGGCTTTTTCCGGTGATGCAGGTTGACCTTTCCCGTCCCCGTGACCGCCGGAGGATGGCGGCCTTCCTCGCCGGCAGCGTGTTCTTCCTCTTCCTCTCGGCGGTGGGCAGCTACAACACCTACAATTTCTCCGAGTCGGTCCAGTTCTGCGGCGAAACCTGCCACACGGTCATGAAACCCGAGCTGGTGACCTTCGAACACGGACCCCATGCGCGGGTCGCCTGTGCCAATTGTCACATCGGGTCGGGAGCCACGTGGTTCGTCCGCTCCAAGCTTTCCGGCACCTACCAGCTCTATGCCACCGCCTTTGACAAATATCCGCGGCCCATTCCGACGCCGATCCGGAACCTGCGTCCCGCCCAGGAAACTTGCGAGGAATGCCACTGGCCAAACAAGTTTGTCGGCAACCTCGACCGGAGTTTCAACTATTTCCAAAGCGACGAAACCAACACGCCCTACACCATCCGGCTGCTGATCAAAGTGGGCGGCGGCGACCCGACCCACGGACCCGTGGGCGGCATCCACTGGCACATGATCGGCGGCAACACGGTCGAATACATCGCCACCGACCCGGCCCGGCAGAAAATTCCCTGGGTGCGCGTGACCGATTCGCAGGGGGTGGTCACCGTCTATCGCGAACCAAAGTTCACCAACGACATCAGCCAGTATGAGATTCGTAAAATGGACTGCATGGACTGTCACAACCGCCCCGCCCACCGGTATATGTCGCCGGACAGCGCGGTCAACCTGGCCCTCTCGCTCCGGGAAATCGACCCGGCCATGCCCTGGATCAAAACCAATGCGGTCTATGTCCTGACCCGCAAATATCAAACCGGGACGGAGGCCCGGGAAGGCATCGCCACCTTCCTCGCCGGGCGTTATCCCGATGACCCGCGAATCCGTCAGGCCATTCCGGTGGTCCAGCAAATTTATCAGGACAATTTCTTCCCGGAAATGAAGGCCAGTTGGAGCGTTTATCCGGACAACATCGGCCACATGATCTGGCCCGGCTGCTTCCGCTGCCATGACGGCAAACACAAGACCGAAGACGGCACACGGACCATCAAGGCCAACGACTGCAACGCCTGTCACACCATCCTGGCGCAGGGCAGCGGCGCGGAACTGCTGCAGCTCGCGCCCGGCGGCCAGCCATTCAAGCACCCCGGCGGGGACTATGACCTGACCTGTTATGACTGCCACAACGGCGGACTGTAACACAGGGGTCCAACCCCGGTGGGGCGAGGCTCCTGACGAGCCGCCGCCTTGGTTTAGTGCGCGAAAAGTCGCGCAGCGAGGCCCTGAACCTGTGATCCATGGTAGGGCGGGCAGTCCTCTGCCCGCCGTCCGTCCCAACGCGATTCACGGCGTCCCGCGATGCGGGAGAGTGACGCACCCTACCCGGGGGTTCGTGGGGAAGTTGGTTGCAGGCCGGGTACAGGTCGGTTTTGCATGGTTGTTGTTGCTGTTCTGCCTGCCACTCGCATCGTCTGCTTTTGCCGCCACCAATGCCGTCGAAAAACTGGCGAACTCGGACTGCCTCGACTGCCATCTGGACCCGTCCACGACCCGCAAGGTGGACGGGAAAATCGTTTCGTTGCTTTTCCCGACCAACTCCTTTCAGAAATCCGTCCATTCCATGCTCGATTGCACGGACTGCCATACGGGCATCAAGGACCTGGTGCATGAGAGCAAACTGCCGCCGCCCGACTGCGGCGGTTGCCATGAAAAGGAGGCGAAAGATTACGCCGCGAGCATCCACGGCCTGAGCCACAAGCTGGGAGCTTCGGGCGCCGCCAATTGCTGGGATTGTCACGGCGCGCATGGCATTCTGCCGGTGAAGGACCCGACGTCGCCGGTTTTCAAGCTGAACCTCCCGCAAACCTGCGCCAGGTGCCACAGCAATCCGGGGCTGACGAAGGAATACCAGATGCAGTTTCCGGAGGCCGCATCGCAATACATGGAAAGCATCCACGGCCGCGCGCTCCTGAAGATGGGGTTGATTGTCGCGCCGTCCTGCAACGACTGCCACGGCGTGCACGACATTAAGCGCGGGGTGGACCGCGACTCGCCGATCAACCACGCCAACGTCGCCAAAACCTGCGGCAAATGCCACGTCGGCATCGAGGAAACCTACCTCAAGAGCGTTCATGGCCAGTTGCTGGCCAAGGGCGACCAGCGCGGCCCGGTTTGCACGGATTGCCACACGGCGCACCAGATTGAGAAACCGGAGGGGAACAATTTCAAGGCCATCAGCGACGCGCGTTGCGGCAAATGCCACGAGGACCGGCTGGCGCATTACCGGGATACCTACCACGGCAAGGCCATGGCGCTCGGCAAGGCGAATTCAGCCCCGGTCGTGGCCGCCTGCTACGACTGCCACGGTCATCACGACGTGCTGCCGCCGTCGAACCCGGCGTCGCACCTGTCGAAAACCAACATCCTCGCCACCTGCCAGCAATGTCATCCGGGCGCCACCATCGGTTTCACCGAATTCAAGCCGCACGCCAATCCGCTGGATGCGAAACATTATCCGCTGCTCCACGCCGTTTTTCTGGGCATGACCGGCCTGCTGCTGGGCACGTTCGCCTTCTTCGGACTGCACACCCTCTTGTGGCTGGTGCGCGCCGTCTGGCTGTATTTGCACGACTCGAAGAAATTCCGCGAGGCCAAGGTCAAGACCCAGGTGGACGACGAATGGTTCACACGGTTCGTGCCGTTCGAGCGGTTCCTGCATTTCCTCGTGGTCACCAGCTTCCTCCTGCTGGTCATCACCGGCATGCCGCTCAAATTTTATTACACCGACTGGGCCAAGGTGCTCTTTGCCATCATCGGCGGTGCGGACACGGCGCGCACGTTGCACCGGTTCGCCGCGCTGGTCACCTTCCTTTACTTCGGCCTGCATCTCGCGTCACTCGTCGGCAAGGCATGGAAGGGCAGAGGAAACCTCCGCAATCCGGTGGACGGCAAATTCTATTTCAAGCGGCTGTGGCACGTGTTGTTCGGTCCGGACTCGATGATACCGACTTGGCAGGACTGGAAGGATTTTGTGGCGCACAACAAATGGTTCTTCGGCAAAGGCCCGAAACCGCAGTTCGACCGCTGGACCTACTGGGAGAAATTCGACTACTTCGCCGTGTTCTGGGGCGTGGCCATCATCGGGGCGTCGGGGCTGGTCATGTGGTTCCCGGAATTTTTCACCCGCTTCCTGCCGGGCTGGATCATCAACGTGGCGTTGATCATCCATTCCGACGAGGCGTTGCTGGCCGCCGGCTTCATCTTCTCAATCCATTTCTTCAACACGCACTTCCGGATCGAGAAATTCCCGATGGACACCGTCATCTTCTCCGGTCGCGTTTCGAAGGGCGAGCTGATCCACGAGCGCAAACGCTGGTACGACCGCCTGGTGACAGAGGGCAAGCTGGACCAGCACCGCGTGCGGGACGAATGGCTGCGCTGGCGGAACATCGCCCGCGCGTTCGGCTATTTCTTCTTTGGCCTGGGCGTTTTCCTGCTGCTGCTCATCATCTACGCCATGCTCTCGCGCCTGGCGCACTGACGCAGTTGATTGAAGGTTGAGCGTTGAGAGTTGAATGCCTGCTCGCGACGCAAGTTGGAGTGTCCATCCGTGGTCAAACCGTTCCGCTGAGGTTTGCAGTTTGGAAGCTGCGCCAGAGTTTCTGGGGCAGCAGGCCGAGGAGAATGATGGCGACCTGGCTGCCGATGAAGAGCATCAGCCATTTGAACGCCGCGTCCATGAACCCGTAGCTGTGCAGACCGATGCCGAGCATGTTCACGCCGAACCACGAGAAGCTGGTGACGATGTTGCCGAACACGGCGAGGTTCATCAGGCCGCGTTCGCGCACGAGGCCGCCCCAGCGCGCATGCAGGATGGTCGCGTTCCAGAGCACGATGAGCAGCGCGCCGTTTTCCTTCGGGTCCCACCCCCAGAACCGGCCCCATGATTGATCGGCCCAGATGCCGCCCAGGACGGTGCCGACAAAGCTGAACAAGGTGGCGAAACAGACGATGCCATAAACCATCCGCGCCAGTGATTTGGCGGTTTCCGCCGTGAGCGTGGTGGTGAACAGTCCGCGCAGGATGTAAATGATGGCGAGGAATCCCGCCACAAAGGTCGAGGCGTAGCCCAGGGTGACGGTGACGACGTGGGTGGCCAGCCAGAAATTCGTGTCGAGCACGGCGCGCATCATTTCCATGGTGTCGCCGGTGAGCGCCAGGTTGTGCGCGATGATCAGCGTGATAAAGCCGGCGGAGGCCGCGACGACAGAGCCGATGCCGTCGCGATAAATCTTTTCCAGGACCATGCCGAGAATCACCGCGCCCCAGCCGATGAAGATGGCGGAGGAATAAAGATTGGTCACCGGCGGCCGGCCTTCGAGATACATGCGGAACACAAGACCGAAGGTGTGAATGACCCAGGCCAGGATGATGAGGTAAAACGCCGAGCGCCGCAGCAAGTCGGAGACATTGAATGTCGGCGCTTTGTGGGTGGCGGTGGCGCCACCGCCACCGAACCACGAGAACAAGGCCAGCACGAGGGCGAGCACATAAATGACCATGGCCTTGTAAAAGGGCTCCATCGTGCTGAAGAAAACCTCCTGATCCGCCTTGCGCAACTGGGGCGCAAACCGGTCGGCCAGCCAGATGCGGTATCCGGCAACGGCCTGATTGAAATCCGCCGGCTGATCGGCGCGGTAGGCGGTGACCATTTCCGCATAAAACCTGGTGGCGGGATTGAGTTCGCCGGTGCGGGCGGTTTGCATGAGATTGGTGCCGATGTTTTGCCAGGCGTCGCGGGGCAAATGGACATCCACGGGGGGAATGGTCAGGGGCAGGGCGAAGCTGGCGACGTTGTTGTAGCCGCCCATGAAACCGAGCAGGGTGTTGAAGGCGTCCGGGTCGAATTTTTGGCCGGCTTCGCGGGCGTTCACCGCGGCGATGCCTGGCGGAATGCTTTTTTGGTAGGCGTCCAGTTCCGCCGCAAAATCGTCGGTGCCCGGCGGTTTGAGGCTGATTTCGAGCCGTTGATAAAGGTTTAGAATCTCGTACAGCTTCATCAACTGCGACTCGAAGACGGTGCGGTTGGCCGGCTCGATTTTTTCGATGCGGTCGGCCTGCTTTTCCAGTTCGTCCACCTGGGGACGGAGTTCGTTGAAGGAATAATATTTCTGGTTGTCGGGCAGCTTGAGCAGCTCGGTGACTTCGTTGTTGTCAATGCGGAAAACTTTCCGGTTGTCGGCCCGCTCCGGTTTCATCATCCCTTCGAGCAGCCAGTCCATGGCCGTGAGCGTTCGGGGTTTGCCGCTTTCCTCGACGGGGACGGTTTGCTTGGTGCGGATCTGGAGCAGGGAATTGCGGGCGACGGAATCGAAGGGCTGGAACCGGCCATTCATAAGAACGGGCAGTTTGCCGAAATCGCACGCATGAAAACCGGTGTCCGGCGGCTGGCGCAGGCCGGACAGGACCCAACCGGCCATCACCACCACCAAAATGAGGGGAATCCACTTTTTCATGGCTGTTATTTTTCCTTCCTGGGAGCGTCGGCGTCTTGCCGGTCTGGCCCGCCATCATGAACATTGCCACTCGCCGCCGGGACGGCGGCGCTCCCAGGAGAAACCATTCGGCGTTTCAAAAAGGGAATCAGGTGGCTGAGAAACTGGATGACCAGTCCGGCGGCCACCAGCACACACCCGAAATACGGCGTGAGCCAGTCGGGATTATGCACCACCTGCAACACGCTGCCCTGGTCGTCGGTGTCGAAGCTCGCCTGATAAAACGTTTCGCCGGCGTAGCGCAGCGGGTTGTTCATGAAAATCCGCACTTCGCGGTTCTCGCCATTCTCCAGGTTTTGCAACCGGACGCGGCTGGAGAAATTTTTTGGGATGTCCGTGCCGGGATATTTGTCGTGGCGGAATTCGATCAGGTGAAGGCTGAAGGGCAGGTAATACCGTTCCAGCCGCAGCCGCATTTCGTAGGTGCGACGGTTGAAGGTGAAGGGCTGCGGCTGGTCCACCCAGCCGGACACGAGGAACGTGCCGAGCGACCCGCCGTTCGTCACGACTTCGACGATGGCCGACGGCATGTCAATCCGGTTCATCCCGGTTTCGCGCGGGACCTCACACCACCAGATGCCGGAGCCGAGGCTAGCGGTGGTTTGGACCTGGGCATAGCCCGGCTGGGACTGCTGTGAGAGCAGTGAATTGGCGTAAAAGGTTTTCACGCGCACGGTGAACGGCATTTCCGGGTCGTTCACTTCACCGCGCCGGACGAGGACGCTGCACGGGATGGCGACGACCTTGTCCGAGTCCTTGTCGGTCATGTCGGTGACCGCCAGTTCAAAGGCGCGGTCGGCCTCGGTGTAATTTTTTGTTTCGCCGATGCGCAGGTGCAGGCTGCTTTCCACGGCGAGAAAATCCGTGAGCATCTGTCCGACCAGCAGCAGCACGATGCCGAGGTGAATCAGCACGATGCCGATTTTGCATTTGCCGGGCTGATAATACCGGAAGTGCGCCAGGAACAGGTTGACGAGCAGTACGGTGCCGATGAGATAGCCGCCGGGGAAGATGGGGATGTGGAACCCGGCCCCGACCGGCTGCCAGTAAACGAAAACGCTGCGGAAGAATTCATTCTGGGCCTTGTAAAGACCAAGATGCACCTGGGCGATGGTGCCCCAGAAGACAATCACGCAACCGAGCACCAAGCAGGTGACGGTCAGCTTCACGGACGAAAAAAAACGGTAAAGGCTCGCAAGCATTTCAGTATTTCACGCCTTGGACAAATTTTGTGAAGGCGTCCTTCTGGCTTTCCACGACCTTCGCATCGCCCATCAGTTTGTAAAACCAGGTCTGGCCGTTTTGCGGCACCATCACGCCCACAAGCCGGGTGGGCTGGCCGGTACGCGCGTCCGTGCCGCTCATATCCACAAGTTGCGCTTTGCCATTCGCGACATCAATCGGCGCTGCCAAAATCTCCCCAATTGGCGGCAGACCGAGCTGACCACGCCAGCGATTCACGTTGGCCGCCAACCCGCCACCGTCGCCGGCGGAACTGCTGACGTTGACGGCCGCGGTGGCGCCACCGGTACCGGTGAGCATGAATTTGGCGACGAGGAATTGTCCGCCGGAAACTTCCTGCCAGCCGGCGGGCACCTGCCAGTTGGGTTTGCCTTCGCTGGAAACCGGTGCGGAAGCTGCTGGCGCGCCCATGCCCGTGTCGCCGATGGGCGGATGCGACGGAGGCAATTCCGTTTGTGCCTGGACGGTTGTGAATTTCACCGATTTGAGGAATGCAACAAACGCCGGCTTTTGTTGTTCAGCCAGACCGGCGTCACCGGTCATTTTAAAAAACCACACCGTGTCGGTGCGATGTTGAATGACACCCAGAATACGCGTGGCCGCGCCGCTGTCCGGGTTTTGGCCGGCGATGTCGTAGAGCTGCGCCGGTTGGCCACCCGCCTCGACGCTTGCCGCGGATTTTTTCAGTTCATCCGGTGACCCGGGTGACAGACCGACCTGACCGCGCCAGCGATTGACGTTGGCTTCGTCGCTGCCGGGCAGGCCGGGCAGGGGAATGATGCTTACATCCGCCTGTTTGCCGTTCTGGTCCTGGATTTTGAACGACGCCACGCGCATTTCGCCGGGCGGAACTTCCTTCCAGCCCTCCGGCGTTATCCAGGTCAGTGGCGGCCGGGCGGATCCGGATGCCGCAAGCCCGGGCCCCGCGGAGGCGGACGAAATGTCGGGATGTCCGGGCGGCAGGGCCGGGTTGGGCGAATCCGTTGACATGGCTGGCGCGGATTGCGGCTGAGGCTGGTCCTGATCCTTGGCGACGCGATAAACTTTGACTTCGTCGCGGTGACAACCGGCGACGGACAGTAACAGCAATGACATTAAAACCGGCAGCAGCCAGGCGCGTTTATGGAACAGAAGCCCAAGGGTTTTCATGAATTTTTCCATCGGATAACTTTTCACAATATGTAAATTAGCTGGTTGATTAATGAACATTCAAGTTTATTCTGGCCATTTTTCAATAGGCCGCGGCCTGATGGTCCTTGCCATGGCAGGTGAGCGAGCAATTGCCGTGAAGCATTCCCGTGCTGATATATTGGAGCCGCCCGTTGGAGGAAGGGGTCACATAGGAAGTATTGAAGTTGATGAGATGAGGCACGCTGCCCACGCCGTGTGAATCGTGACAGGTCGTGCAAGCGGTCTGGTCATTCACAACATGACTGCTGTGGTAGGGGAAGCTTTGATTGGCCAGGATGCTGTCCCGGCTGTGGCATTTGTAGCACAGCGCGTAATTATCCGGGCCTTCCGGGTTGTAATCGCTGAAGACCAGTTGCCGCTCCAGCAGGGGCGCGTAAATCGAGCCATGTGGGCCATTGGCTCCCACCCCGCCGGCAGCCGGTGACTGGTCACTGTTATGACAATCAATGCAGTCCATGGTGCCGGATACGGTCCAAGGGGCGATCAAACTGGGCACAATGCGATTTCTCCCCACCGTTTCGATCGGATGAAACGACTGGTTGGAGATGTAAAATTGAAGGCGTTTGTTGGTTTCTGAAAATTGACGGCTTATGAGTGAAATCCTGCGAACAATGCTGTCGGCATGGCAACGGAAACAAAGTTCATATTCATGGCTGACGTTTTTGACAACGGCCCCGTTCTGATTGACTCCGGTGACGCCGGCCAAAGCTCCCGCGACGGCGGAGCGACTGCCGGGTGTGGTCTTGGCGGCATGGGGATTGTGGCAGTCCATGCAGGTGACATGGCGCAGGGGAGGATTGACCGGGTCTTCCTGTGGCGTATGGGACCGGGCGTTGACGGTGATGGGATGCACGCTGAGTTTTTGGAAATCGGCGGTGATATTTTTGGCGCCCTTGCTGCTGTTGTGGCAGGAGAGGCAGTTTTCCTCCAGGACAGCGGACTTGAGGAGGCTTTGCGGGGATCCGGAAAAGTGGGTTGCGTGGCAATTATTACAGCCGTTGGCGGCCACGGTCATCGGTTTGGCGGCGACCTTGACGGCTCGCATGAGGACTCCCGCCATCGCAGGGGTTTGCGGCACAATATTTCCAGCGAGGGCATGGGCGGAAGTGCCCCAGTTGTTGTTCACGTGGCAGTTCAGGCACAAGGCTGAACCGGTATTGTCCACGGCCAGAAAATTTCCAAATTGATCGTCATGCGGATTGTGACACGAGGTGCATTGGACCTTGTTGTTGTGATCGAGCTTCACCTTGCCGGTGAGCGTCGTCGGGGGGTTAAGCGCCGCGTCGGTTCCGGCAAGATTATTCACCAACGCCTGGTTATAAACGAATGAAATCGGATGATCGCCAGACAGGTCCGTTCCCAGACTGCTGCCGCTTCCCGCCGCATTCATCGTGGTGACGCCATTTTGCATTTGAATCGGCGCCGACTGGCTGTTGACCATTCCCAAAGCCACGGTGCCGTCGTGACAACTCAGGCACAGCCGGGAAGAACCATCGGGTTGTTGCGGCTGGCCGACCGAGGACAGAAAAGTCGGGCTGCTGAAGAGAATATAATTGGTCACGCTGGACATGGTATGATTCCACAGCGGGGTGTCACCGGTCGAACGATGCGGGGTGTGGCAAAAGATGCAGACCCGTGATTCCGTGGCCGCCTTGATGGGGCCGGGACCGGCTGCGGAAAGGTCATGTTTTGATCCCAGAACGGAATCCGCCGGTGCCCGGGCAGGGAGACACAGGAGCAACCCGGTTGCGAGAACCTTGCGCCACGCCTTCAGCATTGGAACTTCGGAGTTCATGATGGTCCGATGTATTGAAACACCTGTATCCGGTGGTTGAGGCAATCCGCCACATAAATCCGGTTGTCCGCGCCGATGGCAATGCCGTTGGGCAGGGCGAATTCACCGGGCGCAGTCCCGCTCCCTCCCACAATCAACAGCAGTTTTCCGGACGGGTCAAAAATCTGCAGGTTGTTAAAAAGCGCATCCATCACATAAATGTGGCCGAGCCTGTCTACCGCCACCCCCTTGGGCCGCCCAAAATGTCCGGAGGTGTCTCCAGCGCTGCCAATCGCTGAAAGAAAATGGCCGTCAGCATCAAATATCTGCACCCGGCTGTTCATGGAATCGGTGACCAGCAAATGTCCCTGTCCATCGGTCGAGGCGTGGGTGGGATAATTGAATTCGCCCGGATCGGCGCCATGCGTCCCAAAGCGAAAAATAAACTTACCGTTCAAATCAAAGACCGCGACGCAGTGCCGCCCGACGTCGGCGACATACAACCGGTCACCCAGAATCGCCAGACCGGATGGCCGCCCCAAATCATGATTAATCTGGAACAGCAGTTTGCCGGCAGTATTGAAGGCCAGCACCTGTGCCAGTCCGGAATCGGCAACGAAGAGGACATCCCCTTTTTTCGCAACCGCCACCGGGGCAACAAAACGGATTTTTCCGGCAGAGTCCCAGCGATGCCACTTTTTGCCCACCTCGTCGTAGAGACAAACCACGTTCGCTCCGGTGTCCGTGACGCAAAGGCTGCCCGAGTCATCCAGTGCAATGCCGAAGGGGTTGATGAGTTTTCCCTCGTCCACGCCCATGCCGGTGACCCAGTTCACGAACCGTTTGAAGGCGGATGATTTGATCTGGACGTCAGCCGGCTGACTGAAGCTGCGAACATAAACCACATACGGTGCGTCCGGCGGCGGAGGCCAGACCGGCTTGGGAATGCCTGCCCCGGCGGCCTCGTGTTTTGCCGAGGCGCAGGAAACGAATAGTCCGGCGGCGGCGGCCAGACAAATTCCCGCACCCAAAAGGTTGGTCACGGTCAGCCTGCCCGGGAACTTCCGTTCGGAACGCTTTTGAAATTGGCCGGAAGTGTCAGTCATGTCAGAAAGTCCTTTTGGCGCGCAGAAAAAAAGTTTGATAGTAGCGCGTCTCTGCCGAGAGGTAGCGCGCGTATTCAAAATCATAGCCCATTTTAAGTGAAAACCTGCCCTTTGCAAACTCCAGCCCCGGACGCACTGTGGCCAGCGTTTGATCCGATCCCCCGCCGCTTTGTTGCGAGACGCCGTCTTCGAAATCAAAGCCCCAGTTTTGAGACAGGGTGCGGTGATAACGATTAATGAACGAGTACATCTGTTGTTCGCTTTGATTGTTGGAGAAGGTGGTCCAGCTTTCGTTGAAGCCAAAACTCAACATGGATACCGGGCTGGGATGAAACGACAGGGTCTGGTAAAGGCGCACCGAACCGTAGGAGGACAGGGTTGAATCATAAACGTCATATTCCGCGCCGGCTCGGAGAAAATGCCAGATGGTATCCGCTCCCACCGCATAGCTGACGCTGTTGTTCAACACCAGCCCGGCTGTCCCGTTGTTCTGGATGGCATTGACCCGTCCATAAAGCCCCAGCAAGCCGCCCCACAAATTCAATCGCGTCTGGAATATTTCATCGGTGGTGTCATAAGAACCGGAGCCGGTTCCCGATGACGAATAGGTGTAGGAAATGTAAACGGGCGTGTTTTGCGGAATGATGGTTCCGGCGACCAGGGTAATATAAGTGATCTGGCCGTTTTGAGTCACGGTGTAGTTGCCCGTTTCCGAATACAGGATGGTATGGCCGGTGTCATTGTAAATTTTGATCGAAGCCGGGTTCACATCCGGCTGGGACAACGGAACCTGAATTCCCACGCCGGTAAAGGTGTGGGATTCGTTATTGACCGGAATCGCACTGCCCGCTTGTGAGATTTCGCTCTGGCTGTATCCCGCGCCAGCGTTGATGCTGAGATGGCCCCAGGCGCCCAGGCGTTTGGTGTAGTTCTCAGCCAGCGACAGGCCATAGGTGGTCAAATCACTGGATCCACTAGGTCCGGAGGAATCGCTGTATTGCCCGATGAAATTTAATGAACTGCTCAGGCTTTGAAACAATTGATGCTGCAGCGATGCATTGCCAGTGTAATTTTCGGAAGTGTCAGACCCATACGTTGAGTGGCCATAATTGAAGCCATATCCGGTTGAAAGAGTGTCCGAATGGTCAACGTTCAAACTGGCGTCGGCATTGGCATTGTTCCCCGAATCCACCGGGCTGTTGAACAGGCTGTAACTGGCATCGGAATTCAGGGTCATGTTCCCGCGCCGGCCAAGGGTTTCGGTATCCCCCGCTCCCCAGGTTTGATTGAGGCCGCTGGATTGCACCCCCATGCCATTCTGGGAATAATCGGTCAGGCCATAGAAAAACCTCGAATTGCCGGAGGTTCTTTGGTTGGAAACATCAAAATTCAATGTATCCTGATCCAGGGTGTAATTATTGTTCAGGCCGGAATTATTCTGCTCCGTGTGCCAGTAGCTCAGATTGACGGGGGAGTTGCCTTCCCGATAGCCGGTCTGGAAACCATAGCGGTAGGTGTCAACGGTCGTCTGACTGAAGAAATCATATTGACTATACGTGTGCGTCGTGCTGGCCGATGCCGTCGTTGCATAGGGTTTGTTGCTCAGGAGGTAAATTGATGCGAGTGCATCGCCCAGATATTCGAACTCCTTGGTGCTGCTGCCGCTGGAATTGTCCCAACCCTCTCCCAATGCCCCATCCATGGAGAACGAAAACCGCGCCAGATTGGGATGATAAATCGAGCCTTCAAAATTCAATCCCAATTCCGGCCCGATGAACAAATGGCTGTAACTGTCCGAACCGGCTCCGTTGAACGCATCTTTTTCATAGATGCCTTCGCTGTAAACGCCAAGGCTGCCGCCGGTGAATTTCCAGTCGAACCATTGCGGCTCCTGTTCCTGTTGCAGATAAAGTCCCTGAGCCGCCGCCGGCAGAACCGCGCCGGACAGGAGGCAACAGGTCAATCCGCGCCAATGGGGAAAGCGCCGGTTCATTTTGCAGGCGCGGAAGCCGGCGGGGCGGGAAGGTTCCCGGCGGCATTCGGCTTCAGAAGGTTGCTGTTGTCGCCCACGTGCGGATCGTGGCATTCCAGGCAGGATTTGTTCTCCGCGCCGGCGTGGCCCTTGTCTGTCTTGAGATCCTTGGCGTCATGACAATCCAAACACAGTGCGGGCAGGCTCTTGGCCAGCAGCTTCGCCTCGTCGGATTGATGCGGGTTATGACAACTGGTGCAATCTTCCACCACATCATGCTTGAACTTGGCCTTTTCCAGAAAGTTGTCATGGCAATCCCAGCAAAGTCCCGGCACGGTTTTCGTCACCAGATGTTTGTTCGCACTGGCGTGCGGCGTGTGGCACGCGAGGCAATCCCCGTCACCCACCGGCTGATGCACGACTTTCTTTTTGGCAACATCGTCATGGCAATCGAAGCAGGTGTCCTTGACGGATTTTTTCAACAAACCCTTGAAGTTGGAAGCGTGCGGACTGTGGCAGTCCAGACAATCACCCGATTCCACCGCCTGATGTTTGACCTTGCCTGCCGCCAGCGGGTCATCATGGCAAATCAGGCAAAGCTCGTTGCCTTTCTTGCGCAAAAGATTTTTGTACTCCGATTCATGGGGATCGTGGCAGGAAGAGCATTCACCATTCTCAACCGGCTGGTGTTTGATCCTGGCCTTGGCCAGAAAATCGTCGTGGCAGGAGAAGCAAACGGCGTTCTGGGTCCCCTTCAAACCCTGCGAATACTTTGACTCATGACACTCCGTGCATTGGCCGTCGGCAAAAGGCGGATGCGTCGTGTGAGTGTTGACCACCTTGACGGCGGGTTTTGGCGGGAGCGCATTGGGGGATGAATTTGCCGCCGCCATTTCCTCCGGCACCACCGGTGGCGGCGCATTGGTGGCGCCGGGAACCGGCACGCCGTCGAAGAAGGTGCTCAACCATTTGTATTTCGTTTCGGTGGAACAACCCGCCAGCAACAGCCCACCACACACCGTCATCACAAGCAGCCATAACGCGCAAAACCGCTTGCCAGTGAAATTCCTGTGAGGCGGTGAAATCACGTGCGATTGGGCCGGGCGGTTATTGTTTGCGACCGAAGCCGTAAACGCTGACTTTATGGGTGCCCACCTGATTGGCGATAAAAATCAGGTAGTCAATCTTGAAACCCGGCGCGGCGAATTTCTGGAAATGCGCGACGTTGTTGTAATCCACGGCAACACCCGCCGGCAAATACAACGCTCCTTCCCTGCCGGACCTTTCATCGCCCAAAAACGTCAACAACTGTCCTTCGGCGTCAAAGAGCTGGGCGACCGATGTGGCGGCGTCCACCACATAAATCCGGTTTTCGCGGTCCACGGCAATTCCCTTGCACCGGAAGAACTGGCCGAAATCCGAGCCGATATTGCCGATCTGCCGGACAAAATTTCCCTCGGCGTCAAAAATCTTCACAAAAAAACCGCCGGCGTCGGAAACGCAAATCCGTCCCTGGTGATCCACCGCAAGGTTCGCCGGCAAAAACAATTTCGCCTTGTCACCGCCGTCGGCGCGCGGAATGGAAAACAGCAGATTATGATTGGTCTTGTCATAAACCCGCACGATGTGATTTTGCAGGTCGCCGACATAAATCCGGCTGTCCGTCACGGCAAGACCACAGGGTTTCATTTCATCTTTTTTGCCGATGGCGCCGAGGTAATCCTCATCCGCGGAGTAAATCAGGATCTGGCCGCGGTCCACGTCCGTCACATACAGCACGCCATTCGCGTCCACCGCCGCATTAATCGGCACCCGCATCCGGCCTTCACCGTCCAGGTTAAAAAAATGCAGGCGGGATTTGCCCAAGTCAGCGATGTCCACGGCCGCCGCCCCGCTGTCACAGACGTATATTTTATTGCCGTGGACTGTGATGCCGTAGGGTTTGGAAATTGGCTGGTCGCCCAGGCTGGTGCCCAGCACGAAGTCTTCAAACCGGCGGCGTCCGCCCAGGCTGCGTTCGGAAGAAAAACTGGTGAGATATTGAATGCGCGGTTCGTCCGGCGGCGGCGGGTAAAAAATGAAGGTTTTCTTTTTTGCGGGTGCGGCACAACCGGCCATCAAACCGAGCAGCACCACCAGCAACCCCGCCCGCATCATTTGATTTCGATTTGGCACTTTCATGATTTTATCATTTTGTAAAGTTTTACGGCTATCCCGGACCCGGGCCGGGAAGCGGCAATTGTTTCTTCCGCTCCTTCGGAACCTGGTCCGCCAGCAGGTTACTTGAGAAAACGGTTCTGGCACTCCACGCAATTTGGCTTTTCATTCACAATTATTGTGTATTAGGCGGCGGGCTGCTGGGCTGCTGTTTTTTTGATGGGTTGCGCCTTCATGGTTTGTCGCCCGCCGATCCATTCCTTGGAGTTGCCTTCCAACATGACAAACGAGGCTCTGGCGAACCAGAGCCTCGTTGCCGCCACTCCGGATGAAACGGAATGGTCGCCAGTGTCTATTTAAGATGGCAGTTGCGGCAAATCAAATCGCCGCGGCCATAGATATCCTTGCCGCTGATTTTGAGCATGACCCCGCTGCTCGGCGAGCTGCCCACCATCTTGTGCGGATCATGGCAGGAGGTGCATTCCATTTCCGTGCCTCCGCTGCCGTTCCACAACAAGGTTGAGAGGTACTTGCCACCCAGGCTGATACCGGACCAAGTCGCAGGCACGGGAGCCGCCAGGATCGCTGCATTATTGGTGAAGCTGGAGTTGTTGGGATAAACCGGTGGTGTGCCAATCACATAAGTGGCAGGATCCTCCAGGGTGCCATCTGTAGTGGCCAAAGCGGTATTATAAACGAACGAGATCGGATGGTTGTGCGACAAGGTGACGCCATCTCCGCCAAAAGTCACATTGTCACTCGGGCTGCTGAGCAAGACCGCTCCACCTTGTGATATGTTCGTCACCCCTGTCCCACCGTAGGGCGTATTGACGAATTGGTTGATGGCCAGAGTGCCGTCGTGGCAACTCAAGCAGGCCAGCGACGGACCATCGGGTTGTGGTGCCTTCACCCCACCGTTAAAGGTCGGGCTTTGATACGTTGTATAACCTGCTGCATTGGGTAACACGTGGTTCCATAAGGGCGCATTGGCGCTCCCCAGGGAAGCGTGTGGAATGTGACAGGTTTCGCAAACGGTGTTGGCGGACCATGAATTCGTCCCGAAATCATGTGGGCCTCCGATGATGGCTGCGCGACCCACCATCGGCAACACCATCAAGCCCCCCACCGCTACCGCGATGAATAGGATTTTTGTTTTCATAATTGTGTTTATTTCTATCTAACTAGTTAGTTCACTGCATTGTCCGGCACACCACCCGGTGCCGCCGATCTTCGGAAACTTTTCCGGAGTCGCAGCGCTGCAACCTGGAAACTTTCCAAAAATGGTTTGTTTTGTTCATATCGCCGCCTCACACAAGGTCCAGCCCGGCACCAATTTCACGTCGGCAACCGGCCGGTCGGTGGGCCGCGGATTCAATTTCGTCATCAACGCTGTTGTGCGCCGGGCGATGATTTCATCGCACCTGGAAAGTTCCTGCTCCCGCAGCTTGGAGTTTTCGCGGACAATCGCCTCGATATGGTCAATGTTGTAAAGGTAAACATTGTCCAGTTCCTCCACGTCCGGCGCGATGTCCCGGGGCACGGCGATGTCCACAAGGATGAGCGGCCGGTTCGCCCTGGCCGCCAAAATGCCGGCGATCTCGTGCTTGTGAAGGACCGTGGTCGGGCTGCCGGTTGAACTCACCACGATATCGGCCTCGATGAGGGCCGCCATGCGTTCATCAAACGACAGGGCGCGTCCGCCGAATTCTGCGGCCAGCGCCTGCGCGCGTTCGAGGGAACGGTTGGCCACCAGTACCGAACGGGTGCCGCTCTTGGCCAGGTGGCGGACACAGGCCTCGCCCATTTTGCCCGCACCCAGAATCATCACCGTCTTGTCCGACAAATCCCCGGCAAAAACCTTTTCAGCCAGTTCCACGGCCACGCTGCCGACGGAGGTGGCACCGCGACCGATGCCCGTGCGAGTGCGAATTTCCTTGGCGGTTTGCAGCGCCGTCTGGAAAACACGGTTCAAAACCCTTCCGGTCAACTTCGCGGCCTGCGCGGCCTGGTAGGCCAGCTTCACCTGGCCGGTGATTTCCGTCTCGCCAATCACCATGGAATCCAGACCGCTCGTCACTGAAAACAAATGCCGCACCGCGTCCGCGCCTTCCTTCACATAAATATAGGGCGTCACGTCCACATCCGCTGGGCAAAGCTGCTGGAAGATGCGATGCACCCGGCCTTGGATCCAAGGCGCCACGCCGTAGACCTCTACGCGATTGCAGGTGGAGAGCAACACGACCTCCTCCAAGCCAGCGTTGATTTTGAGGCGGCAACCGAGGCACGGCAAAAGGGAAGGCCGCACCGCCAGTTTTTCGCGGACTTCCACCGGCGCGGTTTTGTAACTCAAACCTGTGACAAAAACCCTCATGCCCGTGTTCCACTTGCCTTTTGAATCATACGCTAAATGTAGCGCATGGCGGGGAAACGTCGCCACGACATCCCTTGTCAATCAATAAACATTTATTGTCATTAGAATAAAAACTATTCATATATCGAACAATAAGTCAATGTAAACATAAGAATAAAGTATGTATATGTCGATAAGTCAATATGAATGCATGATTTGGCAAACAGGGTGAATGCGGGAAAATATAAAGGCGCAAAATCTTTTACGCGAATGACGCGAATTGTCACGAATTCACCAATCGACTGACGATAATTCTCCCTCTCCGCTTCGATCGGGGACCACGGTTCGCGAAGCGATTTCCTGACTTGGGGCATCCATCTCGTGGCGGGCTTGGGAAGTCACTGGGCCGGGGTGAGGTGTCGAACTGCCAAACGCACCTCTCACTTTGCGTCTTTGCGTTGAATGAATTCGTGTCCGGCTCGCGAGCACGCTCGCCTCACCGTTTTTTCCATTCTGCCCAGACAGGCAGGAGGCCTGTCCCACTTTTCAATTCACTGGTTGATATGCACCACGTTCGCGGGCGGGAAGCCGTTGAACCAGGTCGAGGACGCGTGGCTGTAGGCGCCGATTTGTTCGCTGTAGAGCAGATCGCCCAGTTGCAGGTTGCGGGGCAGATTTTCCGCCATCGAGACCACGTCGAGCGCGTCGCACGTCGGGCCGAACACCGAGCAAATCTGCGTCGGTCCGCGTTTGAACGATTTCAGGTGGTAATGGCAATGGTCGAAGATGACACCGGAGAAGGTGTGATAGACGCCGTCGTTGATGTAGTAGCAGAGTTTGCCTTCGCGCACGGCCTTGCCGATGATCTTGGAGACGGCGGTGGCGGCGGTGGCGCAGAGGAAGCGGCCCGGCTCGGCGAGAATCTGGATGTTCTTCGGAAAGAGGCGGTTGATTTCGCGGTTGATGATGCCGGCCAGTTCGCGGAACGGTTTCACCGTTTCGTCGTAGGGCGCCGGGAACCCGCCGCCGATGTCCAGCAGGTTCATCTTGGTGTAGCCGCGGTCTTTGGCTTCCTTGAAGATGTTGGCGGCGAGATTGATGGCGGCGACGTAATTCTTGAAATTGGTCGTCTGGCTGCCGACGTGAAAGCTGATGCCCTCGACGGTCAACCCCACCTTGTCCGCTGCCAGAATCAAGTCCACGGCTTCACCGGGTGCGGCGCCGAACTTTGACGACAGCTCAACCATCGCGCCGGTATTGGGCACCTTCAGCCGCAACGCGAGACCAGCCTGCGGGGCGTACTTCTTGATTTTGCGGATTTCCTCGTGGTTGTCGTAGGTGACCAGCGGTTTGTAGGGGTTCAACTCCTGTAGCGTCTCGTTGGCCTTGATCGGGTTGGCGTAGATGATTTTGTCCCAGATCCAGGCCTGCCGTTCCTTGTCGGGCATGTCCTTGATGTATTCATGGACGATGTGGAATTCCGGCATCGAGGCCACGTCGAAGCTCGCACCGGCATCGAACAGCGTCTTGACGATGGCGGGATTGGGGTTGGCCTTGACGGCGTAGTAGGCCTGGACGCGCGGCAGGTATTTTTTGAAGGTCGCATAGTTGCGCCGCAACTCTTCGTGGTCCACCACAAACAGCGGGGTGCCGTGTTGCGCTGCCAGTTTTTTCAGTGTTCGGCGCGGTATCATCTCAGTCTCCGTCGGTGATCAGGAAGTTTTTGAACTGCCACGGATCGTCCCGGTCAATCTGCGGATGGTTGTGCCCGTTGAACGCGTTGGTGTAGTGCTTCAACGGCGTCCAGTCGGACGGCTTGGAAATCCATTTCCCCAGATACGGCCGGGCAATCTTCAAGATGTACTCGTGCGGCAAGTCGTCGGGCACACAGACGCCTTTGGCTGGATTTTCAATCATCCACATGGCCGCCGCGATGACCGAGATGGCAACCTGCATGGTGGTGGCGTTCTGGTGCGGCACCAGCCGGCGCGATTCCTCGATGCTGAGGTCGCTGCCGATCCACCACGAATTGTAGGCATGGCCCATCAACAGGGCGCCGAGAATGTCGGAGCCGCTGATGATTTCGTCGTTGAGGATGCGCTGGTTCTTTTGAAGTTTATAGTCATAACCGCGCAATTCATTCAGCGACACGATGGCCACGTCGGCCGGGCAGTAGGCGTAATGCATCGTGGGCCGGTAGATGGCCCTGTCGTTTTCCCAGACTGTTAGCCGGTCGGAAATGGTGAACGCCTCGCCGTGGCGCACGACCATGCCGTGGATGCAGTAGTTGGGTACCCAGGACGAGACCCAGGTGTTGATGCCCATGCGGGCGAGGCAAATCTGGTTGCGCGGACCTTCGGTGTGCGCATACGCCAGCGGCGGCAATTCCTTCTCGTGCGTGCCCCAGCCCATCTCGGCGGTGGTGGTGCCTTCCTCGCGGAAACCCTCGACGCTCCAGGTGTTGACAAACTCGTCCACCTGCTTCGGTTTGTCGGTGATTTGGGTGTCGCGTTCGCTGCAATGGATCACCTTCACCCCGAGTTTCATCGCCAGATAATTGAATTTTTGTCCGGCGATGAGCTGCCGGATTTCGTCGGCGGCCCTGCCAGCGACTTTCTTGTCCTTGATGGCGCGGTTGCCAATGTCAATCAGGCCCTGCTTGGTGAAGTGCGAGATGAGACCGGGATTCGCGCCATGTTCGAGCACCGCTGTCGGGCCGGGCCGGGTCCATTTGCCAATCATGCGGCGGATGTTCATGTGACGCCAGTACAGCGTCATTTTCTGCGGCGTTGCGGCCCTGGCATTCTCGTAAGGGTTCCACAACTCGACCGATGTGTTGACGTAGAGCACGCCGCGGTCATGGCACCACTGAAGGATTTCGCAACAATCAATGTTCCAGGCCAGATCAATCAAAACGTCGCCCGTCTCCAGATATTTGCCCAGCAACGTGCCCATGTTTTCGCGCGTCACACGTTTGTGCACGAACTTCACGCCGCGCTTCAGCCACGGTGCCAGCACATCACGACGGTCCTCGAAGTCCATGACGGAGATGCGTTGGAACGGCAGCTTGAGGTGCTTGACCAGAATGGGGAGGGTGCATTGCGCCACGGCTCCGTAACCGACGAACAGGATTTTATTTTTGAATTCCAACATGGCAAAAATGTTTTGGCGCGGCACTTTGTCCGATTTTTTTTTGCGTTACAAGAATTTATTGAAAAAGGACGCCGGATGTTGAATCAGGTTCGTGGAGCGGGTTTGGCTCGCAGCAGTCACTGGCGCGCCACAATTTGACTGGTCTCGTCGAAACAGCGTGAAGACGGAAGCATAAGCGACGGCGGTAGTGAAGACGGGAGCAATGGCAAAGATGGATGAAGGCGGAATCCGTAAACAAAAAAATGGCAGGGACGCGCTACACGGCCCTGCCACAAATCACTTCACCGCGTCGCGCGGAACGATTTTGATGCTGCTGATGCCCATGCGCTTGTCGGGGCGGTCCTGCGGGTGCGTGGGCGTGGTGCCGATTTTTTCCAGAACGTCGTCGCCTTTGATCAGCTTGCCGAACGTGGTGTATTGATGGTCGAGGAACGTCGGGCTGCCATGACAGATGAAAAACTGGCTGCCGGCGGAATCGGGATTGTTCGAACGCGCCATGGAAATGACGCCGCGAATGTGCGAGCGGTCATTGAACTCGGCCTTGATCTGGTAGCCTGGCCCGCCCGTGCCCCACAGGCCTTCCTTGCTCGGGTCCTTGGTCAGCGGATCGCCGCCTTGAATCATGAAACCTTTGATGACGCGGTGAAAACAGGTGCCGTCATAAAAGCCTTTTTTGGCGAGCGTTTTGAAATTTTCGACGGTCTTGGGCGCGACCTCGGGCCAGAATTCGATGACCATTTCGCCTTCGGTGGTGGTGATGACGGCAACTTCGCTCATAAAATTTCGCGGGTTGGAATTACTTGGCGTTTCCGGCGGGGACGATGGTCGCGGATTTGATGTAATCGAGGTTCGGAAAATCTTTTTTCAAGTAAGCGTTGCCTTCACCCTGCACACGGCCCTGATCCGGCCCGCGACCACGGGGAGCGCCTTCGCCATACTCGCCGTTGATCTTGTCCACCATGTCCATTCCCTCGGTCACTTTGCCGAAAGGTGAGAACCCCATGCCGTCGAGGTTGCGGTTGTCGGCGAAGTTGATGAACAACTGCGTGGTGCGCGTGTTGGGCCCGGCGGTGGCGAAGGTAATTGTGCCGCGCGTGTTGCTGCCTTTGACGGGGTCATCGGCAATCGCCGCCTCGCGCCATTTCGTGGAGACGTTCGGGTCGCCGTGGATGCCGAACTGGCACATGAAGCCGGGAATCACGCGGAAGAAGGCGATGTCCTTGAAGTAGCCGGAACGAACGAGGTTGTAAAAGCGGTCCGCGCCGTTGGGCGAGAGCGATCGGGCGACTTCAATGGTGAACTTCCCCTTGGTCGTGTCGAACTGCGCCTTGAAGGTTTCGGGCGCCTTCTCGGTGAGTTTGGCAGGATCGGTGAAGCCTAGTGAAGCGGTCGAAGGTTTCTCCTCTTTCTTGGCATCTTCGGCCTGAACTATCGCAACGGCGGCAAAAAGGCCGAGCGCACACAGTAAATGAATTGTTTTCATGGCGGCGAAATTTTCCAGACCCGCGGCCAAAAGTCACGCGCAGAATTGGACATTTCAAGTCATCGGCGGCGGAAATTTTTTGGTCTCTTTCTTATCCTCGTGCTTTTCCTCATGCTTATCCTCGTGCTTGCCCATGTCTTTGTCCTCGTCTTTGTCCTCGTTCATCGCGCGCGTGATGAGGCTGGCGTGGTCGGCCGTGCGCTGGCGACCCAGCATGAAAACCGCCAGACCGCCCACCACCACCAGAAATACCACGCTTATGGCCAAAACACCTTTCCGGCCGATCCCGGAACTTTCGGACGGTGGCGCAGCAGTGATATTGGATTGAGCGGGAACGGCATTGGTTGGCATCAATGACACTTCGCCGGCAACCACGGGTGCGGACGTTGATGTGGTCATTGGCGGCGGGGTGATTGCATTGGTCATTGTCAGGGGCGCAGCGGCGCTGTTGGGCGGGGCGGGAACGGCGCTGGTTTGCGTCAATGGCACAACGACCGGTGATTTCACCTTGCGGACAACCGCGGGTGCGGGCGCCGACGTTGCGGTCATCGGCGGCGGGACGGCAACTTGGTTGGTGTTGGCGGGGATGCTGGTGGTTGTGCCGGTTTGCGTGTTGGTTTTGGTTTCGTCAGCCAAGGCCGTCAGCGTTCCAGCGGCAAAAACGATGGCGTAAATGTAAATCCGTACTTTCATGGGTGGGAATTTTCCAGACCCGCGGTCAAAAGTCACGGGCGGAATCAATCCTTTTTCATCGAACTGTCGCTGGGGTTGTCGCCGCCGGTCTTGCGGGTGCGGCGCAACATGAAAACCACCAAACCGCCCGCCAGAAATGCCACGCCAATGGCCAAAGCACCTTTACGGCCGATCCCGGGACTTTCAGGCGGCAGAGTGATGGCATTCGTCATTGTCAGGGGCGCAGCGGCGATTTTGGGTTGAGCGGGAACGGCGCTGGTTTGCATCAATGGCACAACGGCCGGTGGTTTCACCTCGTTGGTAACCACGGGTGCGGGCGTTGATGTTATGACCATCGGCGGCGGATTGGTCAGCACCGGTTTCGGCACGGGCGGCGGCACACGATTGGTGATGGTTGTGCCAACAATAATGAGCGATGGGACGCTGGATCGTGGCGGACCTGGCGGTGCAGGTGTTGGAGCCGGCGGCGCAGGTGGCGGCAACGGCGGGAACTGGGGAAGACTCACAGGCTGGGGCGGAAAACTCACCATGCAACCGGTGTATTGGCCGTGTTGCGAGCGCAACCCGATGACGATTGGCAACCGTGCCTTCTGCCGTTCGCTCTGACGTTGCTGGAAAATTTTATTGATCCCAACGTCATATGGTGTTCCGTGGATTTCTCCCTGGCCGTCGCAGAAAATCAGCACCGTCAACCGCTCGGAACCCAGCACGACTTGATTCAGCAACGGCAGCAACGCATCAAATCCCGTTGTTTTTGTGTAACGCTGTTTGCCGACGAATGCGGTGATGTTCGACGTAATCATTCCCGCATTGTCCGGTTCCCAGTGTTGCAGTGGAAACTGCCCCACGTGCAAATCCTGGTCGAACGTCCATACGCCAATGCTGTCACCTGAATGTAACTGCCCGTTCGTGCTGGCTGCCAGTATGTCGTTGAGCGCCTTTTGCACCGCCGGCAAGCGCCGCTGCATGTCCGACGAAGTGTCAAAAATGAGCAGAAAACGGCTGTTCACATTCGGCGCCGCCGGTTGCGCACGCACCGCCGGAACCAAAAAAATTCCAGCGAGCAGCACCGCGAGAATGAACGGGCGGCGGACCATTTGATTTTGGTGCGTTGGTGTCTTCATTTCAAATCGCGCTTGTGACTTCGGTTAAAACGGTTTCGTTCCGCACGATTGTAATTTTGCAATTCATCCTGCAATTCCGTCAGCGCATTTTCAACCATGCGAATGAAATTCGCACAACTCGACGCCAGGCCACCCATGCCCGTGACCGTGTCGCGCTCGGCAACATCGTCCGTGACGGCCAGTACTTCACCGTAGGCGCTGAACCGGTGCGCCGCGCGCTCAATCATGTCATCGGCGGTCTGTCCGGCACACGAAAACAAAACCTCAACCGCCGGATTCGATTCCTGCGGCGGCGTTCCCGCCGGCGCGCCTGAACCGTCGAAGAAAATCGTGACCGGCGTGCCCGTCGCGTCGTGATAACGCGTGAGCACATGGACCAATTCCTCGCGCACGCGAGCCGAATGACGCGGCCGGCCGGGAGCCAGTTCCGGCCAGTTGTGCAGCAGGCTGTAGCCGTCCACCAAAATGCGCACGAGCGCCATGCACGGAGCATAGTCATTCCAGCCCAAAGTCCAAAGTCCAAAGTGGGCACGAACAGCTTTGGACATTTGACTTTGTTCGGACTTGAAACTTGAAACCTGAAACTTGAAACTGTCCTTGTGGCCGCCGCCAATACCATTTTTCAAAAATCCAATCGCGGCATCGCCGCGCTGGCACTGGTTGTTTTCGCGCTCGACCAATTCACCAAATGGCTGGTGCTGCACAACCTTGACCTAAGCGACGAAAAGACGGTCATTCCCGGCTTCTTCAAACTGGTTCACTGGGGCAACACCGGCGCGGCGTGGAGTCTCTTCAGCGGCAACAACGCCGCGCTCGCCCTGGTCGCCCTGTTCGCGCTCATCGCGCTGTTTCTCACGCGCCACCACTTCAGTTCGCACACGCTCTCCGGCCAGATTGCCTTCGGCCTGATTTTCGGCGGCATCGCCGGCAACCTCGCTGACCGCCTGCTGCCCGGCCGCCACGCGGTCGTGGATTTTCTTTATTTTTACCTGCAACAACGCGGCGGCCGCGTCATTGATTTTCCCGCCTTCAACATCGCCGACACCGCCATTTGCACCGGCGTCGGGCTGATTTTTCTCATCACCTGGAAAACCGAGCACACACCCAAACCCGCGGCCAATTAATGCGCCATGTCCGTGCGCACGGAAAATTTCACCGTCGAAAAATCGCTCCCGTCCGGGCGGCTGGACACCTATTTGCGCGAAAAATTTCCCGCCGCCTCGCGTGGCGCGTTGCAACGGCTGATTGAACAAGGCCATATCTGCGTCAACGGTCACACGGTCAAACCCACGCACCGCCCGCGCGCCGGCGAACAAATTGAAGTCCATTGGCCGGAGGCAAAACCCGCCGAAGCACAGCCGGAGGCAATGCCGCTCGACATCCTGTTCGAGGACCAATCGCTGCTCGTGCTGAACAAACCCGCCGGACTCGTTGTGCATCCCGCCGCCGGACACGAGGAACATACTCTCGTCAACGCCCTGCTCCACCACTGCCGGGGCTCGCTCAGTGGCATCGGCGGCGTCGCGCGGCCCGGCATCGTCCACCGGCTCGACAAGGAAACCAGCGGTTGTCTCGTCGTCGCCAAAAACGATGAAACGCATCTCGCGCTCTCGGCGCAATTCGCCGGGCGGCAGGTTGAAAAAATCTACAACGCGATTGTGTGCGGCGAACTCGCGCGCGAATCCGGCGAAATCCACGCCGCCATCGCCCGGCATCCGTCGCACCGCAAACGCATGGCGGCACGCGATGACGATTCCGGTCGGGCGGCGCACACAAGTTACCGGGTGCTGGAAAAATTAAACTCGGCCACGTTCGTGGAGGCGCAAATTCACACCGGCCGGACGCATCAGGTCCGCGTGCATTTCCAATTCCTCGGCCATCCGCTGGTCGGTGATGAAACCTACGGCCCGCGGCAGAATGCCCGGTTGAAGGAATTGACGAATTACGCCGCGCCACGGGTGATGCTGCACGCGCGCGAGCTTTCATTCGTTCATCCACGCACGGAAGAGCAAATGAGTTTTGAAGCACCATTGCCGGAGGATTTTCGGGAGGCGCTGAAATTTTTACGCTGACATTATTTTACTCGTTTGTATGTGACAGTCACACGAGGCACGCTATGGTCAGCAACAACTAACTCATCATCTTTAATTTGGGTAATTTTTTCCTCCATAAGAACCAAATTCAATTCTCGCACAAAATCAGGCGGAACAGTCTTGCTGGTAGCCTTGTTTACCAAAAATGCGTGTCTAATGTTCCAAGACCCTTCAGTTTGCCACGTTCCTTCCTGTGTTCCATTAGTGCTTAAAATTGTTCCGGTGAATACAAAACTTCCAGATGGGCCGCCATAAGATTTGAAAGTATTTGTGATTTTTACCAAAGAATTATTCCATGCAGTATCCCTGGTCCAAGTCCCTGCAATTTTTTTTCCAAGTTCCGGGTCGCTCGGGCTTAGATATGGATTATACATTAGTGACCTATCTTTCTGCATCCATTCAGGCCAATCACCCTTGCCATCGGAAATTTTGAGAGGAAGGCGTTGTCCATTCCAACTTGGCCGTTCGAGAGTAACCGTTACAAATGGCAATGCATGTGGGGTGACGGAATCTTGATTGTTATGATTATCCTTATAATCCGATTTATATCCCGATTTTGAATACGATACCATTGGATCAAACTCATAATAACGCCACTCTCTGGCCACTGCATTTTGCCAAGCAGGAATTGTGAAGACTCCGTTGGTATCTGTCACAACAGTCGCCGCATGTAGATTCGTCAAATCCGAACCTTCAAAATACTTTGGTCGCAACGCGCTCCAAGAAACCTCAACCTTGACGCCCTCAATCGGTTTGCCTGTATCGGCATCAACAATGACCGCTGATACTTCAGGACTCCGATAATGAACCGATGATTTTGGAGCGATAAGCGTGCAAGAGGCGTAAAAGATTAAAATCAATAACAAGGAAACGAAGAATAAGCCTCGGCTGTCCCATCTCATGATTTGGATGTTAAATTTTCATTTTTCATTGTCCAGATTGATTTTATTTTGGGTTGCTGAAAATTTGTTCGCCTGACGCGCGAGGTTTTTGCATATTCCACCCCGATGAAATCCATGACGGGTTACGGGCGCGGCGAGTGTGCGCGGGACGGTTTCAAAATCACCGTGGAACTCAGTGCGGTGAACCGCCGGCAGACGGAAATTTCCGTGAACCTGCCGCGTGAACTGGAAATGCTTGAAGCGCCCATTCGCGATGCTATCAACGCCCAGGTCGCGCGCGGACGCGTGACGGCGCGCATCACCATCCACGCCGCCGAAGGCAAAATGTCGGCGCGCATGCACATCAATCTGCCGCTCGCCAAAGCTTACGCGACCGAGCTCAACCGCCTCGCCAGACAATTGAGGCTGCCCGGCGAAGTGACGCTGGATCAAATCGTCCGCGCGCCGGGGGTTTTTCAGACGGACGAGGAATTGGTCGAGGCCGAAACCATCTGGCCGATTGTGGAAAAGGCCTTGCAGCAGGCGCTGACCGCCCTGGTGAAAATGCGCGAACGCGAGGGCGCGCATCTCGCGCAGGACCTGGCCGCGCGCGTTGGCGTTCTGCAAAAATGTGCCGGACAAATCCAAAAACACGCGCCGCAAACGGCGGAGCGTTACCGCCAGCAGCTCATCGAGCGCATAAAAAGCGCGGGGCTGGAATCACCCGCGCCGGACGACGAACGGTTGTTGAAGGAAGTCGTCTTGTTTGCCGATCGCTCGGACATTTCGGAGGAATTGACGCGGCTGCAAAGCCATTTCCAACAGTTCGAGGATTGCCGCAAATCGAAGGAGCCGGTCGGCCGCACGCTGGACTTTCTCGCGCAGGAAATGAACCGTGAAATCAACACCATCGGCTCGAAAGCCAATGACGCGCTGATTTCGCGCGATGTCGTGACGCTGAAGGCGGAACTGGAAAAGTTCCGCGAGCAGGCACAGAACGTCGAGTGAGTGACGTGAGTGACGAGTGGCGGGTGACAAGTGACATGAATGTCGAGAGTCGAGAGTCGAGAGTCAAGGGCCGGCCCCCAAAGGCGGCGGGAGGCGGACCGTTGTTGATCCTGATCTCCGCCCCTTCCGGCGGCGGGAAGACGACGTTGTGCCAGCAGTTGCTCGCCGCCCGGCCGGACATGACGCGCGCCATCACCTGCACGACGCGCGCGCTGCGACCAGGCGAAAAGAACGGTGTGGATTATTATTTTTTTGATCCGCCGGAATTTGAGCGGCGCGTGCAAGCGGGCGAGTTCATCGAGCACGCGACAGTTTTTGGCCGCAGTTATGGCATTTTGCGCGCCGAACTGCTGGACAAATTGCGGCGGGGCAAGGATGTGCTGCTGAACGTGGACGTACAAGGCGCAGCGACGATTCGCGACCGGGCGCTGGCCGAGCCGGAATTGAAACGCGCGCTGGTGACGGTATTCCTGACTCCGCCGTCCATCACGATACTGGAGGAGCGATTAAAAAAACGCGCTTCGGACGCGCCGGAAGAAATCCAAGGGCGGCTTGGCATCGCCCGGAAGGAAATCGCGCAATGGAAAAATTTCGATTATCTTTTGATCAGTTCGACGATTCAGGAGGATTTGCGGCGGATGCTGGCGATTGTCGAGGCGGAGAAAATGCGCGTGGCCAGGGCGCAAGCCCCGGAATTTTAACCGCTAATCGGCGCTGATCGCCGCCGATTAAATCAGTGAAGATTGGCGAAAATCAGCGGTTCAAGTTACACTCGAAGCATGAGCGTTTCAAAAAACATCATTCTCGGCGTGAGCGGCTCGATTGCCGCGCACAAGGCGGCGGATCTGACGAGCCTGCTGACCCGGCAGAAATGCAGCGTGCGTGTGGTGATGACCGCCGACGCGCAGCGGTTCATCACGCCATTGCCGTTCAAGGTGCTCTCGCGCCATCCGGTGGTGACG
>Ga0187868_1000107_pt1 | contig 75460 bp, 73 predicted proteins | sample June2016WEW_13_4_FD_133014 | JGI IMG/M metagenome (GOLD analysis project Ga0187868, IMG submission 133014) | Peatland microbial communities from SPRUCE experiment site at the Marcell Experimental Forest, Minnesota, USA - June2016WEW_13_40 | ecosystem: Environmental > Terrestrial > Soil >... | reverse complement strand
TCTCTCAAACGAATAACCCGTTGAGTCACGGCCGCAACCTCAGGATTGTGCGTTACCAGAACGAAGGTCGTCCGCGAGTCTCGATTCATTTGCACAATCAAGTTAAGAATGTCCATCGTCGTTTTCGAATCGAGGTTGCCGGTTGGCTCGTCACCAATCACGAGAGCGGGCTTTGTGACTAGCGCCCTTGCCACCGCGACGCGTTGCTGCTGCCCGCCGCTTAATTGTGTTGGGCGCTTATTCGCAATCTTCTCAAGACCAACAGCTTTCAGAGCCTTCATCGACAACTGCCTACGAACTGGCTTAGGAATTCCGCGTGTGACGAGAGGCATCTCCACGTTCTTAATTGCAGATAGACGAGAGATAAGGTTGAACGATTGGAAAATGAATCCAATCCGCCTGTTCCTTAAAAGCGCGAGTTTTTGTTCGCTAAGCTTTCTCAGATCGAACCCGTCTACCAAAACGCGGCCTGATGTGGGTTTGTCGAGCGCTCCGATGAGGTTTAGGAGGGTTGATTTGCCGCTTCCAGATGGTCCGATGATTGAAGTCAATTCTCCCTTCTCGATCTTCATGCTCACGCCTCTTAGGGCTGGATAATTGAGATTTCCCACATTGTAGTCCTTCGTAACGTTAATTGTTTGAACCGCGGGGGCATTATGTGGAGAGATCGTGTTCACCTAATGTCTGAACTCCTGCAGAACAATCCATTTCCACCAACTGCGCAAGCTAAGGATCACTCATATTTCAGCGCGTCAACCGGTTTCATTCGGGCTCCTTTCCAGGCAGGATAGAATCCCGCGCCTATCGAAACGATGACTGGCAATAGGAGAGCGATAGCGAATAGTTGAGCTGTGAAAACCGGTGTAGTTGCCGAGGTGCTTGTAGTTCCTCTGCCTGGCCCTCCTCCACCTGGGCCGAAGCTGAAAAGTCCACCTATCGAATAGGATGCGATTATCCCAACTAGCGTTCCTAGTATTCCTCCAGCCACTCCAATGATCGCGCATTCTGTGAGAAACATCGTCAAAATCTGGGTGCGTTGGAATCCTAGAGCTTTCAAGACTCCAATTTCCCTTGTTCGCTTTTCAATCGTCATGTACATAGTGCACGTTACAATGACTGCTGCGACAATTAGGCTAACCGAACCGATGTCCCCAAAAGTAGTTGATAACTGTGAACTTACCGAAGAAAGGCTACTGGCAATTGAGCCTGCACTCATAACGGTAATTTCGTTTGACGCGTACAGACTCTCGATGGCTGTCTGAACTGCACTAACGTCGTTCACATTATCGACTATGACGTAGATGGCTGAGAAATACGGGCTCCCCAAGAGCATTTGGGCAGCGTTGAACGATACGAACACATCACTATCTATGTCGTTGAATAGCGCGGAACCATATTGAGTTAGGATCCCCGTCACAAGGAAGCTCAGGGTAGTGCTACTCTTGCTACCCATGGAACTGATCTTCATACTCACCGCTTGATTAAGTCCAACAAGTTGAGTTCCTGAGGAGTCTGGATAGGCTACGTCGTAGCCGACAACTGCCGCCGTTGGGTCGTAACTTGTCGGAAAGGCTCCTTCCGCCAAGGTAAGTCCCTTGTAGATTTTCGATAACTGCTGTGGGTCGATTCCAATCATGGTTCCTGAAACTGTTTGCCCTCCAACCGAAATGTCAACCTGCCTAGAATAGTAAGGTATTACGTTGGCGATGTTCGATAAGTGGCTGAGGGCTGTTACGTCTTGACTCGTGAGTTGATATGATGACTGACTTCCCGACAGAAAGTTAGCCCCTCCGGCGCGAACGATTAACGTGTTTGCACCCACTTTCTCCACTTGCGCTTCAACCCCAGAAGTTGTGCCTGCACTTGTCGCCTCTAGGGTCAGGATCATGGCCGAGCCGATCAATACCCCAACGATCGTGAGGGCGGTGAGCACCTTACGGTCAAGCAAACTGCCAACGGATAACTCGAGAATGTCTAGAAATTTCATTGCTTTTCACTTGGATGCTTCGTGATCTCTCTCGTCTGGTGATTGTCCGGTGTTATTAGCCTGTTTTTCAGAATTGATCTCAACTGTTTGCCTAATTCATGAAGCTCACTCCGGCATCATCAGCTCTGCACGACCAACCTAATCCGTTACGAGAACGGAAATCTGCCAAAGCAACGTAATCAACCTGCCATGTGCCACAGAATTTGCACAATTCTGTTAGTCAAGAACCAATTCAGGAGAACCGTCTGCCTGCATTCTGCGCCAAATACGATTTAGTTTGTTCCGGTTTTGCGTCACAGCTGACGGGGACCCATGCGAGTAACACCCAACGGTCGCCGATAAGTTGGCTAGTTGAGGAGTTTCTGCTCCTATCCTCAGCTTCAGCCACGGCTCAGTCTGGAATCACAAGTCAGTCCTATGGCCAACTTGGAACTCAGACGACTCCGTCCACGGGAATTCAAGAATTGAATTGCTTCCTCTTTTGTTTTGACCGCACCACAATACCTCAAATCACACCGTCTCCGCGCATGTATAGACAAGTACAGAATTCGGGTTGATGGCGCACGGGTCGCAGACTTCAACTTCAAGTTCTCCGTTTGGAAAACGGTCTTTACCTGAACTTCGCACCGTGCGAGTCGTTTGACCGCATTTTCCGCAAACACCGGTCATTGCTGTTTCCTCTTTAGACTTCGCTCACCGATGCGCCGCACTGGTTCTCGAATCACAAAACTTGGTATCCATCACGGTCTAGGCATCCTCCGGTAAGACGGACTCATGCTATCAAGAGCGTACAGTGCTTCGGCAATCTCCATCGAGCTTACAGCCTTGTGTTCTCTCAGCGTTCTAACGATTCTCAGGTACGCTAAGAGCTGGCCGACAGTAAATCGGCTAGTGCTATACTTTTTGGGAAAATTGAAACCCAGGTAGCGTAGAGCGTTGCAGGTATGACTATCCATGAATCCACACGTCTCCGGCCACGTAAACATCAAGACCACAGACACCAAGACCGCTCCCATGCCTCGAATATCGCAGAGAGCACTAACTCTTGATGGTTCGTCGTCAATCCTGAGGGCGCTCTCCAAACGACCTTCGAAGTCCGACGCATTCATGCCTATCATCAACATTCGTGGCGACAATCCCTTCCAGAACGCAATATCTTCCAGATCCTGTCTGACCCAAGTTCTCTTTCCATATCTGACCTGTTTACCGATGTCTAGAAGGCGGACTGTGAGATTGAGTCTCCGCTTAGTCTCCCACTTCTCGTAGATGGCTTGGTAGAAATTCAATTCCTGAAGGAATCTCTCAGATTTCGCGGTAGCCGAAAAGGCTTGCTTACACGGATTATCCTCGACACCACTAGGGTAACGCATCTCGTCGCCTACCTGAGACCACTTGAGACGCGACGATGGAATCCGCGCGGGTTGTCGACCTGCGCAGGCATTTCTGCATTAGCGCTGGCGAAGGCTCTCCGTGGAGGTAGCAGTATTGTTCGCAGCGTTCAGCTCCCTCAAGGTCTCCGTAGCCTGAGCCGCAGAGTTCACACGCGAAAACAATTAGCCCCTTCCGCTTCAACTCGTTCACCATGTGGTCGTTCGCCTCTTTGGTTATCGTAGAGACGCCGAAAATGCCGAAGAGTATTAGTGGCTTTTTCAGAATTCATCACAACTCTCTGACTAATCCGCGCCTGAGAGCGTATCCTCATTCCTCTGCGCAGATTAGGCAAACACTTGCGTCGAATTCTGAAAAACGGGCTAATAGTTCACGGCTGATGATTTGCTACCTGTGAAACGCGATTAACAAGTGTAGTCTGAAAGAGGTGAAGAAAGCTTGAACCTACAAGTGTGGAAAACCTTCATGCGCTTGATCGCTTGGCTTTGCAGCGTCTTCTGGACATCCTTAGCTGTTCCATTCGCATGGATCCAGATCATGGCATTCGGACTGCTTGCATCGGCTATTCGTTCAATTGAAGGTGCGACCACGGGAAATCTGAAAATGTTCCAGTAGTGTAGGGGCGTACGGGAGGCGCAAGGAATAGCCTGCCTCAAGCCGACCGACATACCCCTTACCCAATCTTTCATTCTCCACCTGGCTCTGATTTTTGAAAGGAGCTGTGTCCCGTCTCTGTCGAGACTCGATCCCTGGAGTGTAGTAGGATTTGTAATGAATCCTGAAAAAAATCTATTAGCAACGGTACGCACGCACCACAAAGGACTGGCAACTTTGTTAAACTGCGAACTCTGGAGTAGCGACGTGAGGAGAATCGAACGGTATACTGAAGTAATGGGGCTCGGAAACGCGAGGTCAAACTGGGACGGTATAGATGTACGCTCGCCCGCAGTCGTTGAAGTACATTCTGGGATGGCTTATCGCAGGGATGAGAGGCGGGACCACCCGTGCCAAAATCATACGTGCTTTGAAAGAGAGCCCACAAAACGCAAACCAGTTGGCCAACATCGTTGGGAAAGATTATAGAACAATTCGGCATCATCTCGCCGTGCTGGAAAAAAACAGAATCATCGTGTCTGCAGGTGACAAGTACGCGTCAACCTATTTTCTGTCCCCAGAGATGGAAGAAAACTACGCATTGTTTGAGGAGACTTTGAAGAAAGTTCTGGAACGTGAGGCTAACAAGAATGAATGATGATTCAAAAATGAAGCTTAGAATCGGGTCAGCCGTAGCAGCATCGATTGCTGTAGCGCTGCTTGCCTGGTTCTGGGCATCAACACACCTGCCTTTTCCTCCACCATCTCCGATGCAGCTACCCAGACCACCTCCGACGGGCATTCCCGGAGACATCGGGCTATACTACATCCTTGACACTGTGTTCTCAACGGTGAACGCGACATTACTAATTTTCTTGCTGGCCATCTACGCAGAGATTTATGTGAAGCGTAAGGTCCAGTTTACTCTCTGGTTGCTCATATTCTGCAGCGTACTGCTCCTCGACGCTCTCACCTCGAACCCCCTCCTTCCATGGGTATTCGGATTCAGACCCTCCGGCCTCGGCCCGTTTGCCATGCTGCCCGACGCATTCACATCCGTAGCCCTAGCAATCCTGTTGTATCTAACCCTAAAGTACTGAGAACGATCATCATCGGGTATTTCGGCCAGTCGATCAGAACCAGCGATCCCAACTCGTCTTAGAGAGGGAGGGATACATTTGTGTCCGTCATTTTCTCAAATCGCTTCACTATATGTTCAAGGGCTTCAATTCTTTGCTGCATTGTTTTCATTTTCTCGTTCTCGATCGCGGCTACGTCGGGGTTAGGGTTGCTGATGATATTGAGCCAAGGTTCTGCGATGAGGTACTGTTCGCGGACGTAGTCCCGTTCTCGCATGAATTTGTCATACTTGTTTCGGTCGATGTCGCCGACGTCTCCCATCCAGAGCTTGACGCAGTCCATGTCGAGGCCTTTTCTTAGGGCCTTGACGTGTAGGAGGGTTTTGGCTTCGTCGCGCATGTCATGCATCCCAAAACCGTACCGGGTCGAACTATCGCGGGGTTGCGTCGTATCAATAATGCCCATCGATAACTAGAACCGTTCTCGCTTTACCCTACGCAAGGGGCAGATCGTGGTGAGGTTGGATTTGTGGGGCGAACTATACCGTCTTGGCGTATGATTGTTGAGGACGAGCTTACGAAATTAAAGAAATTCGGTGACTTTCTCAGATCCGAGGATAAGAAGGTGCTCGATGATCTACTACTCCAATGCAGGCTGTACGCGTCTTACGCGGGCACAATGGCCTCACCCATCAGGGCGCTCCCGTTGTTGATGTCGATGATGTTCGGTCAGCATAAGCGACTTATGGAATTAGAGAAGAGAGTTGATCGTCAAACCGAACTATTGAACAATCTCAAACCAGAGGTGCAGAAATCTACTGTGGAGTCAAGTGGTGCAGATGAATCAGATCCTATTACAGTTCTTAGGCAAGGGCAACAACAACTTTCTCCCTGATCGTAGCGACCAGAGGCACCTCCTAACGAAATTTCTCGATGGTTTTCAATAATTTCCTAAATTGCGTTCAGAGTCGCACTTTCGGTATTGGACTTGCCTTTTCTGCAATTGTAGCATGCTCAGAATTCACTGAAACCTTTCAAGGAATTTTACGATCGATCTGCCCCATGTCGCGATTGTTTAGCTCCGTATATCAAGCTATGCGCACTTAGCTAACCAGGTTTGCTTGGAATTTGCAATTTCGCCCCCCTGATTATCGGTGTGAATGGCTGAAACCATTCGTTCTCGTACGTTGAAACCCTAAGTGGCGAACCGCTTAGAATTCTGTTGGTGAGAGATAAATTGGAAGTCATGGAATATTATCGTGATTCAAGCGGCTTCTGGAAAATCAAAAACTTCAGAAGACGACGCCGCGCCACAATCTGAATCGTCCGAGCCACGCCGCAAGCAGTTACGCGCATTACGCGTACAAATAGTTCAGCTACCTCTTGAAGTAAGTCTCTTAACGGCATGATGTAGAACGTCCTCCGAGGAGATTGTTCTTAGAGGAAGTGTTAGCTTTTCAATGTCAAACCAAGCCAGTAAGGTTCCGGATTGTCTTCCGCACGGAGACCATGACAATTGGAGCAGTAGTAGACTTCTTCATTGCTCCACTTTCCTTTCTTGAACACGTTGAGGCTCCAGAGGAGACTCATGCTCTGTCCGCAAATGTCGCATTGAACCATGCCTCCAAAAATACGAGCAGCGGATAAGAGCGATAACGGTCCTCGCCTGTGGTGAGAGAGACTGTCGAATTATCGGGACGATCCTAGGCTTTCTCGTCCTCTGATTCTGAAGCCACTATCCCGACCAGACCGTAAGCCATATCTCGCGAGCCAACAGGACAATACACCATGACCTTTTCCGGACCTCCTCCAATCGTAATGTTTTGTTCAGTTTGCGGAGCCCTAATGAATTACAATCCCACAACGCAAGCCGTTTACTGCCCTCGCTGCCGCTTAAATCGGGGGTGGCGGGGCGGACAGTATCCTTCTAACAGTCCTTTCTCAGCTCAGTGTAAATGCGGACGTCCCTTGGATCAACTAGATAATTACTGTCGATTCTGTGGTATGCGCCGAACGCGCTGAATATGCACGTGCACAATTAGCAGGGGTCGAGCTTCGATTTCAAAGAAAAGGCAGTACTTTCGACCCAACATAGAGGACTACGCCAAGAACCAGCGCAATCCAACCGCCCCTACTTCGTGGGGAGCGATAGATAGCGAACCCTGCTAGAAGAATGCCGATTAGGTTCAAGAATGTAAATGGCGATATTGCGCCGACAGCGGACACTATGATTGAAGCGATAACAAAAGGCAGATTTGATTTCGGCTTAGATGAAGCTACCTGCTCAACCAAAGTTCCTCACAAGCTACTTCAGAAGCCGTTGTGCGCTTATTTGTGTGCCTACAATTGCATAGTAGTTCCTAGCCAAGACATAAGCAAGTGAAATCTCTAAAGGCTGTGCTAGCATAATTTCTAATTATGGGAAAGGTACTCGACCAGGCAAAGAAGAGGCGTGAATTTCTACTATACTTGATGTCTGGAGCCGTGCCTATCCTCGATATCGGGGCCGTTGCTCTTGGCTTAGACATAAAATACATTTGGCTCCCGTCATTGGTTCTTTTCGTTTGGCCGGGATACTTGCTAACGGAAAAGTTTCCCTCAACTCCTTAGTTTCCAGGACGCCGTATTTTGCTAATGAATGTTTTAGATTCGATAACTCATCGTACAAAGGAGCATAGACTCTCGCCCGTTTTTCGTCATCTTTCTGCCGTTTCCATGTGTATCGAGCGACAAACCATGAAGAAAACAAAGTGAGGAAAGAACCGATAACTAGTAGACCAATTGAATTGAGGTTGCTAAGTATCCATTCGGTTACCGCTTCGAACCATGTCATCAAATTCTAATCACGATTTTGATGGTTACTCTTCTATTTGCTACTTCCGTTCTGAACCAAAGTCAATCACTTACCGAGTTCGAGAAAAAACGAATATTCATTCTCTTTAGTTTCTTTCGAGTCTGGGAGGTGACGTCGCAACCGTGGGCGTCTTTAGCCTTGTATGGATTATGTGATTTTTCGGTGGCTGGATTTGCCAGATAAGTTTCGGCCGGTCGAACACATACTCTCGGATCCAACCTTGACGGTGGCAGGGAGGTTTCTCATGATCCTCGACCAGGTGCCTACCTGCATTTGCGGCGCCGACTGCAGAACGCTATGCTACCTCTGGAGCGAGCTCGGTTGGATCCGGACCAAGGAGACGACCTAAGACTGTTGGCCGGCATGAAGTTGAAGATGACTTTGATAAGCTGAGATACGACCCTATAGTGGTCCATTTGTTGAGGAAGAATAGAACAAAGACACTGCTCCGCCGACGAAAGCAAATCATCGAAGAATGGGCGAGCGGGCCCTACGATTACATCGGAACAGAAGCCGTCCATTTTTCCGGAGCAGTACGGACCTATGCCGATGATCCTGATGAACACGATCGGTTGCTTGCTAGGGAAACAGATAGACGAGCTCGTTGGTTGAGAAAACAATTTCCTTCTGAGATGTGGAGACTCCCCGTTCTAACGAGTTTGCTATTGCCAGAGGCTGGGTGGTGCTACATGAACGGCGCACACTACGCAGCCATTGCCATGTGTCAAGCTGTAGTCGAATCGGTTATCCGACGTCAGGCGAAAGGCTCTGAAACGCCGTATCAGCGCTTGGTCACGAGGCTAGCTCGCGAAGGAACGCTGACGAAGAAAGAGAAAATAGACTTGCTCTGGCTTTCAAGAATCAGAAATCCGTCTCTACACACAGGCAGTTATGAAAAGTACGCGAAGGCCTTGACCAGGGGCCTAATGCCCGTAATTGTGAAGGGAAAGGCCACAGAAAAGAGCCCTATCGAATCGGATTGTAGACGGGCACTCAAGGCCGTTGTCCGATTGCTCCATCATCTTTGCCTCGAACCACCGGAACCAGATTTCTAACAGGGAGAGGAAGAGCAGGAAAGGAAGAGAGCCCGGGGGAGAAACAGGTATCCATCGTAGTGTAGCGCGCGCGTTCTCCACGGTTGGTGGATTAGTTTTTGGGTTTCTATCAGGCTGGTCGGTGATCGACCGGCATGTTGTCTCTCAACGTCCTTGGTAGCCTTCGCGGCAAGGGTGATCTGGTCCTTGTTGTTTGGTGAAGGGCTTCTGAACCCAAGGTTTGGTGCCGGGAGAGGGATTGCAATATCGAGTTTATATATGGCCACTAGATATTTAATTCCTGTGGGGGAATAAAATGATGGCGGCAGCATTGCTTCAAGTGGACCAAGCGGCGTCTATACTCATGCATTGTAGTACGACCCCACTATCTGTATCTGAACTCGCGACAACAGTAAGAGGCAACCACGAACAAACAATCTCACTGGTCAGAGAACTTGAGCAGCGTCGTCTCTTGCAATCATCGACAGTGAAGACAGAGAGTCGTGGAAGGCCGAGACAATTACTGCAAACAACGATCCTAGGGGAACGGTACCTTAGTGATTACAGATCACTAGCTGATCTGCGTCTGTTCAGCAATGACAATGACATAAGGAAAGCAGTCCTCCACGCTGACCTAGCCGCGAAACTAGATGAACAGAATATCTCGCCGTTCGCGAGGTTTCAAGAGTTAAACGAACTTGCAAGGAATATTGCACGGACTGCGCAAACTTAGCAATGACCTGAATAGACTATCCGTACCTCACATGCTTATCGGTGGACAGGCACTCCCGGCTTACGGACGGATCCGTGCAAGCCAAGATGTAGATCTGGCGATCGCTATAAATTATGCAGCCCTTACAAAGCTCCAACAGAAATTGATGCAGCTAGGATACCAATTGCCTGCAGGGCTTGACCCGAACCCTCCATTGTTTGTTCTGACCGATCTCAAGACGCACTTCGAAGTAGAGATCTGGACGAAGCCAGACGGTATATTCTTCGATAAAGAATTGCTCCGAAGACGCGTTAAGGTAAAACCTTTTCCCAATAGTTCTTTCGAAATGTTCGTAATTGGACCAGAGGACTTCATAGTGAATAAACTTGCTCGTAAAGACCGAGGAACTCAAGACGAGCAAGACGTCGTCTCTGTCCTGAGAAAACAAATGAGCAAACTCGACTATGAATACCTATCCGAGAGAGCTCAGCGGGCGAATGTAACTGAGCTACTGCAGGAAATTATGGATTCGTCCGGTACAAGACCGCAACGTGAGGAAAAATAGCGCGTATCAGACAGCGAAGTTGGGGATGGGAGCCGAGAAAAATGTCCAATTCCCCTCTTTCGCCCAGATTTATTGTGTGGGAGTCGCGGGGGAGAACCAAGTATCCATCGTAGTGTAGCTTTTTGGGTAGTTTCGGGTGTCTCTTGGCCTTGATCGGTAAAGGGATTCTGAACCTGAGGTTTGGTGCCGGGGATGGGAGCCGAAAATAATGTCCAACTCCCATTTTTCAGCCCAGACTTAGCCGCGTGTGTTGGAGCCTCGGGCGGGAATCGAACGAGTACCGTAGAAACCTCGCGTGCTCGGATTGCTCAGAGCAACCGTGCTTTGCTCGCTATGGAGTTGGGGATGGGAGCCGAGAAAAATGTTCGATTCCCATATTTCTAGGTCAACTTCAGGTAAGCTAGAAAGCTACGGAGATCGTAGTCTAGAACTTCTTCACATAGGTAGCGTAACGTGTGTTGACGCTCATAGCTAACCCTTATTCTTGAGGCAGGAGATGAAATATGTCCCATCTATGCTTTCTACACCGTGAATATCATGTTCAAAACCTGGAAAACTACGATCCCATGATTGTAGAGCACGTAAGTAATTCAGGTGGGAACCGTTATCCGGTCCTGCGCTTTCACCGGGCATAAGCATCGGGATACCGGGGGGATACGGCACAACGCCTGTTGCTACGACACGCCCAGCCATTTTGTCGATGGAGACGCGCTCGATCTCATTGTGCACCAAATGCCTGTACGCTTCAGCAGGAGTTATCATTGGGGAGGGTAGTGCGGAAAACGCATCATCAAGTAGTTGAGTTTGACCATCTTTCTTGATCTGCGTGAACATTTCGTCCGCCAAATCGCGAAGCCCTATGCTAGAGTAATTCTTCGGGTGCGCTGCCACTAATTTTGGTAGTGCTTCAGTGAGTCGAGTGTTATTGTCGTAGTCATATCTGAATTTGAGGAGCGTGTTCACTAACGTGCCCCATTTCCCGCGCCTAACGCCGATGGAGAAAAGAAAAAGTATAGTAAAGTTGGTTGTCTTTTCTACAATAATCCCGTTTTGGTCGAGGTAAGCGGTTACCAGAGTGGCAGGGATTCCTGTTGACTCGAGAGAGCCATTCGCGCTAACTCCAGGGGTAACAACGGATACCTTGATGGGATCAAGCATGCAGTAATCATCTTCGAGATTTTCGAAACCATGCCACGTATCGCCTGGATGTAGAACCCAGCAGTCCGCATCGCTGACGAGTAACTCTTCGGGAGCATCTTCGAAAGGAATACGGTTTCCAGAGATCGGATCTTTAACCTCCTCCGCGTTCCATGTAGAAAAGAACCATTCCCGTTTGGATAATGATTCCTTGCGAATGCGGCCTATCATTCGACGGAACGCAACCGCTTCCTTGATAGCCTCAGTGGTGATGGCCTTTCCTGCGACGCCATCCATCATCGCCGCCGACACTTCGTTCGAGGCTATGATTGCATATTGAGGGGAAGTCGATGAGTGCATCATGAATGCTTCGTTAAAGCGTACGTGATCGATCGGTTTGCGCCCTTCCCGAACGTGAATGAATGATGCTTGTGAGAGGGCGGCGAGGAGCTTATGTGTGGATTGAGTTGCGAAGAGAGTCGGACCATGGTACTGGGCTGGGTCGCCGTGCATCGCGAAACGTTCCTCGTAGATTGGGTTAAAGCGTGCGTATGCGTACCAAGCTTCATCAAAGTGAATACGGTCCACGCTCTTCTCAAGCAACTCAATCACCCTCGTCACATTATAGCAGAGCCCATCGTACGTCGAATTCGTAACGACGGCTAGGACCGGTGTCTTGTCGTGGCAATTCTTCGTCAATGCGTTACTGGCAATCGATCTCTTGATCGCTTCAGCCGCAAAATGTTCCGGATGGATGAGGCCGATGATGCCGTAACGATTGCGCGAAGGCATAAGATAGTTCGGTATTGCGCCCGTCATCGTTAAGCCATGCTCGAGCGATTTATGGCAGTTACGGTCGCAAAGTGCAACCTCTCCAGCACTGACGGTCGCTGCGAAAACAATCCGATTAGACGTTGAAGTACCATTAGTCACTGTATAACTGCGATCCGCCCCGAAAATTCGGGCAGCATAGCGTTCGCTATCGCCAATGGGTCCTGAATGCGTTAGAAGCGATCCAAGCTCTTCCACAGAGATCGATAGATCTGATCGGAACAAATTCTCTCCAAAATAATCATAAAACGCGCGACCCACCGGCGACTTAAGGAACGCCGTCCCACCGGTGTGACCAGGAGTATGCCACGAATACTCGTGAACACGCGAAAACTTCAGAAGGTTCTCCAAAAGCGGTGGAAGAAGATCGTCATAATAACGCGTTCTTTCAGCCGTAATTCGTCCAGCGATGAAGTCTGCCGTATCCTCCAAAAGCCAAACCAATTCGTTAACCATTTGCATAACCTCTGTTGGAATACTCGATGCTTCGCTCCGTCCTGCCATTAGGAAGACGGGAACCTTCTCGTTATGAGAACGAATAATTGCAAGCAAGTCACGAATATGCGAATGCTCCTTTGCGTCGTCGCCTTTCAGCCACCAGCTCACGAGAACGCATTCAACTGACGGATCGGATCTAATGATGGACGCCGCGTCTTCGGCTGAGGTTGATTGAATTACGTTCACTTCATTTGTGTTGAGAATACTGATGATATCATGTAACGCTCTTCCTCTCGCAGTGGAAGCGTTCAATTCATCGTCGACAACAAGCACTTTCATTGACAAAACCTACGATGATAATTGGAAAGCATGACTTACGCTTCTTGAATCGGTAGCGGACCCCAGCCCATCGTCGATTAGGAAGTACTCGTAAAGTTCACGCTTCTTTGTCGTTAATCCTCAATCCCTAGCTTGGCAGCTTCGCCCACCCACTCGGGCTTCTTGTAGCGGAACGCCCAGAGAGGGACCGCGCATGCGACAATAACCCCTATGACCAGCGGTAGGACATAGGACAAAGTGCTCCCGAAGGATATCTGAGTCGGCGGTACGAATCCGATTATGATTCCGAATACGGAAGCTGCAATACCCAGTCCAGCAACGAAACACATTCCTGCCTTTCCGCCCGGAATCCGGTAAGCTCTTTGAACATCGGGTTTAGTGTATCGGAGGCGTATTGCGGCGAGGAACATCAAGACATACAACACACTGTATACCTGCGAGGTGATGATCGTCAAGAACCAGTATCCCGCGTTTACTGACGGAACGACGAGATAGACGAGTGCCAGAAGTGTTCCGACTATCCCTTGCAGCAACAGGAGCGCGGTGGGAACCATCCTCTTATTTACCCGTTGAAGTGCTGGCGGCAGATCACCGTTCAAAGCCGTGGCCATGAGAGACTTGCTAGGGCCGATGATCCAAGAATTGACCTGCCCCAAAGTACCGACGACAATCATGACAGCAAGCACCGGTATGAACCATCCAAGGCTGTAGGGCGTGAGGAAATCTTGGAAGGCCTGCATGATACCCGAAGCGAGGCCTATCTGTTTCGGCGGGACCACGATTGCCACCGCGAGAGTTCCAAGTATAAAAATGGCAGCAACTATCACTGTCGAAAACAAAACCGCCTTCGGGAAATCGTGCTTCGGGTTCTTCACTTCTCCAGCATGGCACGCTGACATCTCCATGCCGGCATAGTAGAGGACAAGGCCCCCCGCAAGGGAAACGGCTGAGAAATTCGTAATGCTGGCCAAATACTGAAACGCAGGAAAAGCCAACCACACCCTTGAGAAGGGTGTGACGCTTACGGCGCTAGTGGTGTTGAGCACAGTTGGGAAGAAGCTCTGCGTTGTGAAGGATATCTGCGATGCGTGGCCGCTCCCCATCCAAAAGCCAGCTAAGCCTATGATCAGGGCTGCTGGCAAGATCGTACCAAACGCCGCACAAACCGAGCTTATCCATCCGGATGTCTTCATCCCAAAGAGATTCGTCGCCGTGGTTCCCCAGAAGACTATCAGAATTACGGCGAAGTTGTACACGTTGTTATTCGCCAAAGCGGGATTGATCGCGTAGGCCGCGGTGGCGGATATGAAGGTGAGCACAGTCGGGAACCACGTGACGTTCTCAATCCAGTAAAGCCAGCTCCCGAGGTATCCCCATCTGTCGCCGAGCCCCTCTCTGATCCATATGTATACACCTCCGGTCTTTGGCCAACCCGTCGCGAGCTCCGCTGCCACAAGAGATAGAGGTATGAAGAATATTATCGCATCAAGTATCCAGAAGAACGCAGAGGAGAACCCCAGCGGTGCCATGCCAGGCCAAGCACGCAAGCTGAGTATGGCCGAGACGTTAATCATCGTAAGCAGAAGAACGCCCAGAACCTTGCGTTGCGCGGGCCTTTCACCTGATTTCGAAACTGCAGCCACCGGCGTCACGCCGCCAGATTTCCCGCCCTCCGTCTTGGAAGAGGAATCCGAATGATTCACCAATTCAATCCTCTCTCGCTAAATGATTACAGTTATTTAGATTCCTCTCCAACGCAGACAGGATCTAACGATAAGCACCTGTTTCCGACTCGCGGAGTTTTCGGATGCATGAGGGTCATTAATACCACAAGTGATTCCCCTCGGGGAAGACCTAAGCCATAACGTTAGCGGCTACAATTGTGTTACAAGCTCGAAAACATATTACGGACTCATTAAGGACAGCTGGCGTTAGTGGAGTGTTTGTCAAGTCAAATCCAAACTCCAAAGACAGTGACTCGAAGCATTCGAATGTCTCGAAATGTGGAAAAAGAGTTACAAGAGATAGCCAGCACCGAGAAGGTTAGCATCAACTCTCTCATCAACCAAGCTCTACGAAAGTTCATCGAATGGGACTATTATGCTGGCAAGTTTGGGCTTGCTGTCTCTCCACCACGCCAGATCCTTCTCCTTCCTCCTCGTTGGCAAATATTTGCTAAGCTACTGAGCCATGCGTCTGACCAGGAGGCCGCTCGATTGGGACGCTGGGCCGCTAGAAACGTGGCCAAAGAGTTCACGGTATACTGGTTCAAAGAGTTTTCAGTCCAAACCGCACTCAAGTCTCTGGAACTATTTTATTCACGATTCGCGAGACGCTATGAATACGTCCATAATACTACTGAAAAGGAATACGTAGTCACTTTAAACCATGGCATGGGCCGCAAGTGGTCAATTTACTACGAGTGTTACGTGAGAACTATTTTCGGAGAACTCTTGGGAAAGAAAGTGAAAATTACCCAAATGAAGAATCAAGTTCTAGCACACATACAAGAATGAAACACCGCGGCGCGGTTGTTGCAGGCTATCTGATCGGCTTCGCGGTCAAGAGTCTCTCTCTACCAGGACTTCGGTTCCGATCTTGATTTCCGTGATGTCGAGTTTGCCAGCAAAGAACCGTCTGCGACGGACCTCGACCACATCAACAGCCTGGGAGATCACACGGCCTCGAGCCTTCACAGTGAGTTCCCGGGGGAGTTCGATGAACCAACCCGAACCTTAAATGGCGACCTAAGTTAGGAGAAAATCGATGCAGCCCCAGTGGTGCCTCAGGGAACGAGCCTGACCCAAGAAAGTTCTTCGGCAAATGGACAGTTAGAGCATAGGAAACTGAGTAAGCTACAGGCTCTTGCGGCGTTCTCTCCCGACGCACTCGCTTCTATTGGATATGCTGATCAGGAGATCTATCTTGGATTAGTCGTTGCAGGTGCGGTAGGTCTAGCCATGGCTCTACCCATTGCTCTCGCAATTACCGGACTTCTTGCAATCTTGGCGCTTTCCTACACCCAGATCATTCAGAAGTACCCTAGTGGCGGTGGTTCCTACGAGGTTGCTAGGAAAACGTTGGGAATTACGCCGGGGTTGGTGGCTGCGGCAGCGTTGATTGTCAACTATTTGCTGAACGTGGCTGTAAGTTTGACAACGGGCGTGGATGCAATCGCCTCAGCTTTCCCTGTGCTCTGGGGCTACAGAGTCATAATCTCGTTGTTGCTTCTCTTGGGAATGACGATTCTTAACCTCAGAGGGATGAGGGAGAGTGGCATCGTCATGGCAATTCCAGTCTACTTGTTCGTCTTCTCTTACTTCACAATGATGGGCTACGGAGGCGTGCGTTTAGCCGTTGGTGGTTCTCTGTACCCTCCCGTCCCGCCTCCATCCCCGGTTCAACCTCTCACATTGGCACTGCTGCTGCATACTTTCTCGACTGGATGCACGGCAATGACGGGGGTGGAAGCGATCAGCAACGGCGTCCCCTCTTTCCGGTCACCTGAAACCAAGAACGCGAGCCAGACGATGGTCGCGATGGCGTTTCTGATGGGCATTCTGTTACTGGGAAGCATTGGGTTGATTCAGGTGCTCTCCGTCGTTGCGGGCCCACAGGAAACCGTTCTTTCCGCTTTAGCACACAGACTCTTGGGGAGCGGGTCAGCGTACTTGATCATACAGTCCGCCACGTTAGTAATGCTTACAGTTGGAGCAAACACCAGCTTTGCCGGCCTGCCTCGACTTATGAGCGTGATGGCCAACGACGGCTACCTTCCCAAGCGACTAGCGAAAATGAATTCACGCCAAGTTTTCACATATGGCATCGTCCTTCTAGCAGTTGCAAGCGGGCTTTTGATTACAGCGTTTTCGGGGGATAGTCATGCTCTCATTCCCCTGTTTGCCGTAGGAGTTTTTCTGGCGTGGACGCTTTCGCAATCAGGAATGGTTAGGCATTGGCAGCGAGAGCGAGGGAAGGCTTGGAAGCTCAAGGCGCTGCTTAACGGAACCGGTGCGGTAGCAACTGCGGTCACATTCGTCATAGTTGCATCATTCAAATTCGTTGACGGAGCATGGATTGCTATAATCCTCATCCCAATACTCGTCGCTCTATTTCTGTACATCCATAGCCGCCATGTAGAAACTCTCACGCCGACAGTCTCACAATGACGCAATGAGTTGCCGTCGAGAGAAAACTAGAGCTACGTACACAATAAGCATCCTGAACTTCGGAGTTACAGAAAGCCAAGCAATCTCAATTTCGATAACCGCAGATGTACCTCAAAGAGTCTCACAGGCCTCTATCCTCATGCCATATAGATGAAACAGCAATGGCATTACGGTATCTCTCATCTCACAACTAGTACAGAACAGGGTGCGTGGGAAACAACATCCTTTGACACACTTCGTAACAGGAGGGTCTTGATTCCGCTTTGTCCTCTGGTGCCCAACACTATAAGGTCAACTCCCAGTTGCTCTCCAAGCTCGGTAATCGATCGAACTACTGATGACGACTTCCGGACATGGCCCATGGCGTCCACGCCATGGCTCTTGGCCATGCTCACTATGTCACTAACCCACTTTTCCATTTCCTTAGACCGAGTAGCGTCGTAGCCGCTCAATAAGTGCTCCAGGTCTCGTCTTGACGACGAGACATATCTTGGTGGAGGGGCGACGGTTGCGACGATCAACTCCGAGGCATTGCGCTTGGCAAGCCTCACGGCAAGGATGGCGGCCTTTCTAGCGCTATTTGAGCCGTCGACAGCCACTAGAATCCGATTGAAAATATTCGCACTCGACACACTCTCATCCAAGTTTGACTCCATCCTCTCATCATTGCGCATAAGCTCTCAATTAACTAACTAAAGCATTCATAGAAAGGGATTACGAAATCTGCGAATCGACCAGATCGATTACCGAAACTGCTGTTCGTCAAGATCAGTCTTGGTGGGCCTTGTACACGTAACTCGCTTGAGCCAAAGCGCGAGCCGCTGACTGGACAGCGGTGCTTCATTGAGTCGCGGTCACTAGCGAAAAGCTCTAAGAATCTTCCGAACGTTCTCAGACAGCTGGCCTCGGTTAGCAAGAACATAACTCAGAGCGCTTCTGTATAGTGCTGCAAGCAGCTCCTCACGACTACCGTTCCACCGTTTGGAGAATTTTGTCGAACTGCGCACTATTGCCGAGGCAAACAGCTTCGCGAACTCTTCGACGTCCTTCTCATTCAACTGTATTCCTTCTCTTCTTAGAACAAGGCTGGCAGCGGTCATGATTCCACGAATTCTTTCTAGGTTGATGGGCATGAAGTATCGGTCGATTTCCTGCTGCATGTTGTGGCTGTCTACTAAGTACACTGTTGCGTTTGATTCGTAGAACTTCTGCAGTATCCCGTGCTCTTCAGCCTCCTTCCGGGCGACTCTGATGAGCCCACCCTCCCTGAGGACTTTCAAGTGATGACCCACAGACGGGTTAGAAAGCCCCAATAATCCTGCCAATTCGTTCTCAGTTTTCTCGCCTTCGGCAAGCAGCCGCACCATCTCACGTCGCATGGGGTCGACTAGGATCCTGGCGACTTTAGAATCAGTGATGACCTCTACTGCCTTGGCCATCGCGCTCTCACTTTGGGGTTCGCCATTTTGAGTCCACGATTCTATTTATCATGTTGTAAAGCTACTTGTCAATACGTTTCGCGGGACGTTCGTCGAACGTTTAGGTAGACCATATAGCTTAGTCATATCTAATAAACCCGTATCGGAACTAAGCAGGAGTTTGGCGGCGCAATGAGGCTAATGACAAAATATCTGAAGGCGCCCCGACTCCGAACGCGTGAGTCATTCGTTCGCTACATCGAGAAGTGGGTAGTCCTGTCTTCAGTACTCGGATTGCTAACTGGACTTGTGGTCGCACTCTTCGACTATGTCACCAACCTTGAGCTTTGGACATATTTTTCAGCCCTACTCTCGGAGAATCCGTACCTCATAATTCCTCTCTCCACAACCGCTTTCATTGTCAGCGGATACTTGTTGACAAAATCCTCTAACTATCTTGGCTCAGGCACTGAGGAAATCATCAAGGCCTACAATGTGCCTGAGGAGATAATTGATTCGCGCTCTTTCCCGCAAAAGATGCTTGCTGCAGTTATCACAATCGGCTTTGGGGGGAGCGCTGGGCAGGAGGGCCCTTCGGTATATGCTGGGGGCGTTATAGGAAAGTGGATTTGGGTTAGACTGCGACGAATGGGTCTGACGAGAGATGACAAGCGCATCTTGATTCTAGCGGGAGCAGCGGCTGGCATTGGCGCAGTTTTCAAGGCTCCGTTGACAGGAATCATCTTTGCGCTTGAAGTTCCATTCAAGGACGATCTCGCGCACGATGCGCTGATTCCGTCACTCCTTTCGGCTGTCGCGTCATACTTGACTCTAGTGGCAATTGATGGTTCTGAACCTCTATTTCGTTTTCCTGGACTTGTTTCTCTCGGTTTCGTGGACATAGGAGCATCAGCCGTCTTAGGGTTGATTTGTGGAGTAGCCGCCTTGATCTTCATCGCGGTCTACAAGAACGTGAGTCGGGCTGTTTCCAGGCTGAGCGGTAAGTTCTACTACCGAGCATTAGTTGGCGCCGCTGTGGTCTCAGCGATAGGGATCGTAAGCGTGTTGATGTTCCATCATCCTTACCCGCTGGGAATTTCGTATGACTTGGTCCAACTGGCGCAAACCTCCGGCATCTCACCGGTTACTCTCTCGTCTCTGTTTGTGATGAAGATGCTCGCGACATCATTCACGTTGGGAAGCACTGGCGTAGGGGGCATCTTCATTCCGCAAATTGTCATGGGGGCCTCGCTGGGCGGGCTCTTCGGGGAAGTGTTTTCACCCTCAAGGATTGACTTGTTTGTTGCCGTGGGTATGGCGTCGTTCCTAGCCGCGGGCTATAAGACGCCTCTTGCTGCCGTCGCTTTCGTAGCCGAGACCACCTTCGGTCCTAGCTACCTGATACCCAGCCTCGTGGCCGCCGCAGTAAGCTACGCGGTCTCAGGGGAAGCCTCAGTTTCCGAATATCAGAAAGTCCGAGCTGAAATAGACATCAGTCAAATCGCTCATCTGCAGGCAAAGGACATCATGACCGAGAAAGTGATCGCGGTGCCAGCGGAAATCTCAGTCCTAGATTTCATTGAGGAATACCTGTTTCAATATCGACTAAGAACGTTCCCCGTTGTGGACAAAGACGGATTAGTGGGAATGATATCAGTTAACGAAATCAATGGTATACCGCAAGAAAAAAGATACGAAACTAAAGTCATTGATGTCTGCAGCAAAGATGTTCACTCAGCGTATCCAGACACACCGGTACAGCAGGTTTTGGACACCATGCACGGAGCCGCAGTTCCCAGGGTTCCAATAGTCGACAAGTCAAAACCGAAGCGCATCGTAGGTATTGTGTCAGAGACTGACATCCTCGCGGCACTCGAGAAGGAACGGCTCAGCACATAATATTGCTGATCGTACACGGGGACCGGTTTGAGTAGCATCACGCCCTCTGAAGAGAAGGATCTTCCTGTCGCAGAGCTGCTCAAGAGACTTACGACGACAGAAAAGGGACTCTCCTCTTCAGAAGCAGCCAAGAGGCTCCAGCAGTATGGAGCGAACGAGATAGTCGAGAAGAAGCGCTCCGCGCTAGTCGCTTTCCTTCGCTATTTTTGGGGGCCCATCCCCGGGATGATAGAAGCGGCAGCGATCATCTCCGCATTCCTACAGAACTGGGATGACCTCGTCATCATCACCGCGCTCTTAGTGGTAAACGTTATCGTGAGGTCATGGCAGGAGAACAAGGCGAGCAACGAGATTGAGTTACTGAAGAAGAAGTTGGCACTGACTGCGAAAGTACTGCGAGACGGAAAGTGGACTGACCTGCCTGCAAAAGAGCTCGTTCCCGGAGACATCGTACGCCTGCGCCTCGGGAACATCGTTCCCGCAGACACAAAGCTTGTCGACGGCGCATACCTCCAGATCGACGAATCAGCGCTAACCGGCGAATCACTACCAGCGGAGAAACATCCGGGCGATGTCACCTTCTCCTCCTCGATTATTCGACAGGGCGAGATGAACGCGCTCGTGGTTACGACAGGAATGAACACCTTCTATGGGCGCACCACGAAACTGGTTGAGGAGGCGCACACCAGGAGCCATTTCCAGGGCGCGGTGGTCAAGATCGGCGATTATCTCATCGTACTCGCCGTGGCCATGGTAACGGCCACATCAATCGCCGGTCTCTTCCGTCATCAGGCGCCCCTTGAACTCCTCGAGTTCGGACTGGTGCTGATCGTCGCAGCAATCCCGGCGGCGATGCCGGCCGTCCTCTCCATCTGCATGACCGTGGGAGCTTCGGCGCTGGCGAAGAAGGAAGCCATAGTCAGCAAGCTAGTTGCCATTGATGAGATGGCTGGCGTGGATATTCTGTGCGCGGACAAAACCGGCACGATCACGAAGAACCAGCTGACCGTAGGTGAAGTGAAGACCTTCGGCAAATACACGGAGAATGATGCCCTGCTCTACGCAACCCTCGCCTCAAGGGAGGAAGACAAGGATCCGATCGACGACACGATCATATCGAAAGCCAAGACCTTGGATGCGATGCCTGCCTCGATATCAAGTTACAAAGTCGCCTCCTTCAAGCCATTCGACCCCGTCTCAAAACGAACCGAGGCCACGGTAGAAGCCAAAGACGGCCATGGCTTTCAAGTTACAAAGGGAGCACCTCAGGTGATCTTGTCTCTCGTCCACGACAAAAGCGTCGAGGAAGTCGTGAATGAAGTTGTCAACAGCTTCGCCGCGAAAGGGTACCGCGCCCTGGGTGTGGCCAGAGCCGAAGGCGGGAAGGATTGGCAGTATGTCGGCCTCATAGCGCTCTCCGACCCGCCACGAGAAGACTCAGCTGCAACGATCAAGGCAGCGGAGTCCATGGGGATAGCTGTGAAGATGGTCACCGGCGACCACGTGGCCATAGCCAAGGAAGTTTGTCGGGAGGTGGGACTGGGTACGAACATAGTTACCTCGTCGTCCATCCTCGGCAAGTCGGACAGCGAAGCAGAATCGGTAGTAGAGAAAGCCGATGGTTTCGCCGAGGTGTTCCCAGAGCACAAGTATCGAATCGTCGACCTCCTACAGAAGAAAGGCCACATCATCTGCATGACCGGCGATGGGGTCAACGATGCCCCAGCGCTGAAGAAAGCTGATTGCGGGATAGCAGTTGCAGGCGCAACGGACGCTGCGAAGTCTGCCGCCGTAGTCTTGACGAAGCTTGGCCTCTCGGTGATCATCGATGCTGTGACTGAGAGCCGGAAGATATTCCAGCGCATGACTAACTACGCAATCTATCGCATCAGCGAGACATTCCGAGTGCTGTTCTTCATTTCGTTCTCAATCATCGTATTTCAGCTCTATCCGGTCACTGCGTTGATGATAGTTCTGCTGGCTCTCCTCAACGACATGCCTATCATGACGATAGCCTATGACAATGTCAAGATCTCCCAGAAGCCCGAGAAATGGAACATGCGGACGCTCTTAGGAATTTCATCATTCCTGGGCAGTGTGGGGACCGTATCGTCCTTCGGAATACTCATCATCGGGCTGCAAGTCTTGCACCTGAACCCGCTGATTCTCCAGTCGTTCATATATCTGAAGCTGTCCGTGGCGGGACATCTTAATCTCTTTGTGGCCCGCACGAAGGGATCATTCTGGTCGGTAAGACCTGCGAAGCCGTTGTTCCTTGCGGTTATATTGACGCAGCTGACCGCCACGATTATCACCGTTTACGGTATCCTGCTACCCGCCATGGGGTGGGAGTTAGCAGCGCTTGTCTGGGGATACGCACTTACAGCCTTTATCGTTACAGACTTCCTCAAGGTCGGATTCTACAGGCTACACAAGTAGTGCGTTGATCCTTGAACTTTGCAGTTTCACGCTTCGCATTTTGAATTATCGGTAACCATTTGTTTTCTCCCTTAACCTTGATTCCCGCAACTTCTGCGGGAGCAGTCGTAGACGAGCAGTCGTAGACTTGACGTTACCCCGCAACTGAGGGTAACGTTACGTTGTCGGTTGATGAACGAAATTCTTGTCGCTGTTACCGTTCGGTTGATGACCTACTCTTGCCGTTGCTGAGAGCTGAGTTTAGTTGGTTCAATGCCCCAGCGTATTTTGTTCCAAATGCGTTCATGTACGAAGTAGGCAACGGTCGTGTAGATGTTGCTAATCACCATGAAGCCGAGTGCGACATCGACTTGTCTGGTGAGGAGATATATTACGGAGAAGTCTAGGACGATGATTACAGCCCTGTATGTGAGAGCTTTAACTACAGACCGCTTCGTTGTTCTGCCAAGGTCGGTCATTTCTCATCGGTTACGGCTTTTTGTAATCTTGCATTTTGGATTATCGTTAGCCCCGATTGGGTAATCGAGTTATCTTAGGCGCGTTCCACACCTATCGCAGAAGTTGACATAGGGCTGGAGCGGACTGCCGCAATTAGGGCAAGCACCCATGCCGTAGGGAGATGGCTGCTGGAAACCTGTCTGAGGTGGAGGATAGTATAGCTGAGGTATGGATATGGCTGTGGCCATCCTTACAGTCGCTTTTAGTTAAGTGCAAGAGTCTAGGTTACGTCTGGCGCATATGACTGCGTGGTGCGATACCTAAGACAGCAAGAACTGTTGGTACTGTAAGAACTGTCACAACCGTTTCACTCAAACGGTATATTTCTTTCTAAAATCAAAGATATTCACTAGGTAACTCTGTGCAAAGTGTTTTGCTATCCTTTCGCTTATCGAATCGGTCTTGATTTCAATGAACTTCTCGCCGAGGGCAAAGCCCAGGCCAGCTAATAGGCCGCCGTAGGGGCCGGTTAGGCCACCGGCGGCTGTTCCCAAGATGGCCATCGCCATAGGTATTCCGAAACTGAACATTTTCTGACGGGTCCCAACCTTCTTGCAATCACGCCATGCGTTTTCAAGAACATCTGTTAGGTTCTTCGTTTCATCGTGGATTTCTGAATAATCTGCAACTCTTGCTGCTTGTTGAAGCGATGATAGGACATGTTGTAAGTCGTAATGGTCATATCTATCGCACATGGCTCTGCAGGCTTCAAAACCGATCGGGTAAGGGATGAGTTTTTTCATTAGGAATTTCCCAATCTCGAATGAACGTGGCAAGAGAGATGAGATTCCGCGGTCCGCATTGTCTTTGCCCAACAATAATGACGTGGGGTCTAAGTATCCGGCTAAATTCATGTTGTGAATCCCTTTCAACAACTCGGTTGATGGTGTAACGATCAACTCCCCGTAAAGGCCCAAGAGCACTCTCGCCATCTGCACTTGACTATTGCCAGCGTCTGGTTCTAGGAGAGCATCTGACACTAGATTGGTCAAGTCACGATAGCCAAGGTAGTCTAAAATCGCATAAGTGTTGGCCGTGGCCCTAAACGCATGCTGAAAATCATACCCCGGTCCCAACATCTTTCTTAGCGGCGACGCCTCCATCTTCTCCATATCTTTATACACGTTGTTTCTAGCGAGTGTCTCAAACTCTGCTTTCTTGAGACGGAAACGCTTCGCCTCTTGAGGCGTATACGGGAACGTAGCAACGGCCCGAGGCGGCTTCAGTTCCAAAAATATGGGATCGAGGAAGCCCAAACCCGCGTACTCTTTGGGGTCTTTGGACAAAACAAATGCAACCTTCCCAGTGTTTCTAGCAAAGTCTACCAATTGTGGCACGTCTTCAGGGTCGAACCCGAGGAAGGCGGCGAACGGTTTAGTATTAGCGAAGTCTTGCGCAGCTGGTGCCAACCCTACAATTAGCGTCCCACAGAGCGGTATCTGCGGCCAGATACTCATCCCACCGTGCGACCATGCTATCGGTTCTTGAATGCGTGGAAACCTTTTCCTGTATTCCTGAACAGATTCATCCAAAGGTAATCTGAGTATTCTTTCCACTTCTTCAGTCTCTTTCGCAGAATAGTTGTTCAGAAATTCCTTATCCAACGTTCCAACTACTCCGAGCCTGATTGTAGGCCTCTAGTAGAGCAGCAGATTTTCATTATTCTTTCTGTTGACACTTTAGGGCAAAAACACCCGCTGAAGTAGCTGGAAAGAACCAGTGGCTACAGCGAGCTGGAAAACACTATCTGAGATGCCCGTCTAGGGAACTCGGTTGCCTTCCCGTCTCAAGTCTTAGACCGCTTGCAATCAGAACTTCGTTCGACCCGAAGACCGAAGCGTAGATGTTGTAGATTCCCGGAGCCAAACCGAATATGCGGTACTTTCCCTCGTCCTTGGCGCTGAGATAACAGACGGCGCGAACCCTCGGCAGGTCAGATCTGAAGTCCCCCGTATATGGATCCACACGCATCGTCATATCGGCTCTCACTAAGCCGGGTCCTCGCAGCGGGTTATCATCCGAAACGAAAATGATTCCGGAAAGTGTGATCGGAGCGACTTCACCCTTTACGATTACTGGAGGGATGTCAATTGCAGATGCATCTTGTTGGCTTTGTTGACTGTTCCTTCCACCAATCACCACTCGGTCACCTCCATAGAAACGGTATTTGCCAGCGACCTCCGGAGCGGTGTATCTCAGGCTGAGTTCGACCCATCCCGAATGCAAATGTGAGGTTACGTCCGGGTAAACTAATGTAACTTCAATTTTAAGAAAACCAGCCAGAGGATCAGTTCCTTCTCCAATTCGGGCCGCTAACCTACAGACATTCTCTGGAAGTCCGGAGATAATTGCAGGGCCTGTCAGTCTGGTGGCTACAGGGTTTTCATTTATAGGAATCCTGAATCCGGGTGGAATGTGTATTGTCAGCACTTCTTCTCCGCTAGGCAGGTTACGTGGTCTAATTCCTAAGACGAGTCTTCCGGTGCTTGAGGTCAAAACCTCCGCAGGCTCGACAACCGCTAGTACGATTCCGCTCAATCCAAGCATTTCACTAGCTACAACGGCAATTCTCTCCCGAATTTCCGACTCCCAGAAAGTCCGTCTAAAGCGGAAATAACTCGTGATTCCGGGAAGTATGCCGCCGACAGAAATACTCTCTTTGACTAGCCCGTAGATCGGCATATCGGCGGCGTACGCGATTCCAATCTCATTGTTGATCCATTCGGTTACTGGCGACGATGTGATGATTACTAGGAGAGCGTCGCATGCCAACAAGGTACTCCTTACGATTTCTGGGGGCGGAGTCCTATTCAAATCGCCAGCGACAACAGCTTCAATGCCGTGATTCCTGAGTTCGCTTCGGGCTGTATCAACTATTCTTTGACTGAGTTCGTCGTCGAACTTGAAGGACAAGAACAGCTTAGACATCTGGCGTTCGACAATGGCTAGAACAAACCAGCCTATCTACTATTCTGAGGGTTTTGAGCTACAGAGAATATTCACCACAAGCAGGATTGCGACGGTAAAAGATTCAATTCGCAACTGAACACGCTCCCCCTGTGAGCTGCTACGGTTCTGTTCAAGAACCGGCCGGCTCAAACTTCATTCCTTCGCTTAGGGTTGTGCTGACGCCGCCTTTGCTTTGTCAAGTTCATTCTGCAATAGTGCTCTGTAGGCTTCGTGGGCCGGCTCCATTCCTGGGGCAACATCAAACTTGTCAGCAAGCATCTCCTCCAACTTGGCGATTCGCTGATCCAAGGGGAGGCCCTTGAGGGTTCTAATCATTAGCCTAGCGCTTTGGAGTATTACCCTAATGTCACCCTTTGAGGCGGGTTCAGCAACGGGATCCGCATTCTCGCTTTCGCCAGTTGACTCTACGGTTCTCTTATCGTAACATTTTGGGCAGAGGTTGAAGTATTCGGTCTCTCGTGGGTATGGGTGCATGAATGTATGGTTCGAGACCTCTTCGCTGAAGAGGCCGCAATCCTCGCATTCCAGTTTCAAGTGATCCTCGGTCCAAGGCGAGAGCATGTTGTGAAAGTAGCGTTCAAACACGACCTGGTCATTACCACTATACGTGTCTGGGGGCTCGTTTGGCGCCCCAGTCTCATCTCTGCCCAGCAAGTGAGTTTTGATGGCTGTTAGCGTCTGGTTTTGAAGTTCGATCATATCTCTGAGAAGTTTGACCCTGGCTCGTTTCTCTGCAAGTTTCTCCCCTTTCGGTCCTTTGCGGACATCTTCGATCGACTCGTCTAACGCAGCAAGGCTCACCCTCATTCGGTCCAAGTAACCATTCAGCGGCCTATTACGCCTCAAAAAAATACCTCCCTCCCCCTACCTGGGCATGGCGGGGGTTTCCAAGAAACTGGAGCCTCCGAAAGCTGATTCACTGCTGGATGGCGGACATAAACGGACATTTCGAGAGGGTACGGATAACGGGCATTAGCGGAGATATGTTGCCGCGATGCGGGGGGCACCCGACGCTTAGACATGAGCCTACGCGCCGCCCGTGTTGGTTTGTTGTGGGGGGTGTACCCCAGATAGTGGCAATATTGTTTCGGGTGGAGATATATTGCCAGCATGTGGGGGATATACTACCATTCGGCGTCTATCGTTCGGGTCTGGTTCAAGCCTGATTAGCGTCGCCGCCTCGAGAGATGGTAGGATTTCCCGGTCTAGTCGACGCCAGGGCAACGGTCTACCATAACGTTCCAGGTAGGCTGATGCAATCTCGTCTTTCCGTAGGGATCGTTCTGGATCCAGAAGCGGCTTGATAACTGCCGTGTAGATCTCGTAAAGTTGTGGACTGAGGCCGAGCTCGTTAGATTCCGCGATCTCTTTGTACAACGCGAACCCAGCTTCAATGTCTTCATTCGTGGCCGCGATCGTATGCTCCCGGATTCGTTCTCGATGCCAGAAGTTCAAGAGAGCATGCGCTTTGATCAACGACATGATCCTGCTGACGTCCCGCTGGTGGCGTGGGGCGAGATGTCGATGCGACTTCATGAATCGCTCATAGACTAGATCCTGGTCCTGGATGGTTACTTGGTCGATATCGGCCTTCTGGATTTCCTGAATGCGGGACTTGAGCCATCGCCGGCGCGGATGCAGATTCACCCAGTCTGAGAACGCTTCCCGATCGGAGTCCCGTTTGATCCTGAGAAGGACGCTCTCTTTGAGTTTCTCCTGGTCGGTTTCAGGTGAGAGAATGAAAGTCCGGGTCTTCTCCTGTTCGTCCAGGCTTAATTTAGCGGCGCAGAAGAAAACGGTTGGGTACCCCTCGAGAACGACGCTCTTGGTTCGCAAGGATCCGCGTTTGCTTTTGTCAGTGATCTTGTAGAGCAACTCTCGCCGGTCATGGCTGAGAAGAGGCCTGAGACGCTCCATTAGCGTGTAGTGGGGTTGGTCTAGGAAGATGAGGAGTTTCTGGCGTAGGTCGACGCGGAGAACATGGTTCTCTTTGTCCCAGGTTCCATGTTCATGAAAGAATGCTGTTGGAGACGCGGTGGCCATGATTCGGAGGATGTCGGGAGGAAAATACGCTGCGACCTCGAGGGCCGAGTAGGATTTGCCGCCTGAGCTTTCACCGGACATGATGAAGTTGTTTTGATCCTGATCTGTGAACGTTAGGACGCCTCCACAGAGAAGGATTAGCTTGTTGGAGCGATCACGACGAATCGTGGATCCTAGGACGTCGGAGAGCTCCTCGAAGTTCGTCGGCCTGCAGACATCATAGAATCTTGCGGCCATGACATCCTTCACGTCGACGCCTAACTTCTTAGCCACGGTGACGTCGGATTGTGGATCCTCGTTCTCGTCCTGGATTGAGACGAATAGCTCTTCCTGCAGGCTTTGAGTTGAGTAGTAACTGCCGGCCTCGGTTACGCGAACCTTTACGCTTCCAATGGCTGGCATGGGATCAGTTGACGGTCTCGAGGTCTCTGGCGCCAAGGATCTGTCTGGATAGAAGTCAACAGGGTGCGCGGCGTGTACATCGCCGTTAAGAAAGAAGTACGCCTTTCGTTCTGGATCCACGTAGACGCCTAACCCGTTGCAGGTTCGACAATGGCCGTACTCTCGGTTCAAGGCGTCGTCCTGTTTGCCTGCCACCTTTGAAGGAATTCCGTGCCTTCATCGGTTGCGCTGAGTTTGTAGGTTATATCACCTATCTTCGAAGTTTGATTGGCTGATGCCTTCAACCGTTCAAGGAGCAATTTTGCGATTGGGATGCCCAGAAGCGCCTGGGTGATTTTTATCGTCGAGAGTTGGGGAAGCTTGGTCGATTGGGTCCATTTCAGGGCATTCAACTGTTCGTTGGTCAGGTCGCTTGCAGATCCCGGTGACGCGGGACCTGGCGCTGACGGGATAGGGCTTTCGTTCTGATCCTTTATCCTTCGATTCTCCATGTCTGAGCTCATTTCCTCGGCTGAAACTTCGCCGCCGCCTACAAGGTCGGCAATAGCTCGGTTCTTTGCCCGGGTGTGGGCTAGGGTGAAGATGTCATGTTCCTCGTGAGACCAGTTGTTCTTCTCTTTCTTCGATGCAACGGCCACGCCTGCGCTGCTTCTACCGCTCTTCTCATGAAAGGCGCGGACTACCACTCGGTACGCGAAACTACCGTCCTGGTCTTTTCCCTGGGCTGGCACGCGGTCGAAACTCACAATCTCATCGGAAACTCCACAGGCCAGCGCCCACTTTCGCCAAGCACTCTTCTTGAGATACTGCCGGCCAGCTATGGTGACTGAATCGTCTTTGGTTAGGAGCCGTTGTTTGAACTCTTGGAAGGTTTTGAACGCTTCAGCCAAACGGTCAACGTTGATGGGTGCAACAATTTCGACGAGTGGTTGCCTGACGTCCTTCACCAGTTCGCTGGACAAGGTCAGTTCGTCTCCTGGCTACGGTGTCGGAGGACGACAACTCGATCGGCGTTCATTTTGTCTCTTTGAACTTCGACGACGTCGCCTTTCTCGAGGCCGAGAACTCGCGCTATGGCTAAGCCGAGATCTTTGAAGCTGAACGAATCGTCAGGCAACCTTGGTCGCTCTCCGGTTGGCAATATCTGCTAAGGTCTGCAGCTGCTTGACTTGCACTCGCTGACCTGGCGCCACAACTAGAAGCGCCCCATCTGCGAGTAGCAGGACCTCGTCGCCCAATCCGAGACCAAAGGCCTCGAGCCAGGGTGGCGGGAGCGCGGCCGTTTTGGAGCCGCCAACCTGCATGATCTTTCGGACGCTTGCAAATGGCATGGGAATAGGTTAGAACATAAATTCTAATAAAGGGTAGCAAAAGTAGCTACCCTATGGGTCGAATGTTACCCTCATCAGGCCGGACCATTACCGTGAAGTCCTATCGCAGGAGCCTTGAGTATAAAATGGAAAGGATCCTGCTCTTCATCGCCTCAACCGCTCCCTCAACCAAGAAGACAATCGAGAGAAAAATGAAACCTGCTGTGGATAAACCTACGATCTACAAAGCCATCAAACGACTCGTCGAGGGGAAACGTCTAGCGGTCGTTCGCAAGGAAAAGAGCGGGATGGTGAAATACTATGACTTGACGAGGCTTGGAGTAATGGATGTTGTTCTGTGTGCGTTCGAAGATGCGGGTGAAGATGCTGGCAAGATAAGCGATTTTGTTAAGAAATTATTCACGCGGTATCCTGAATGGCTTCCAGACGTCGCATCGTTGTGGCCGGCTATTGAAAATGCCAGCACTGACGAGCCTCGATACCTCAAAGAACAGCCCAATACCAGCTTAGAGGCATTGGTCTTATCCTCACTGGTATTCGACATTTGCGAGGATCAAATAGCTGATGCAGTTAGGTTCGAGCAATACGGCGTAGCACCAAGGCCTGAGGTCGACGAACCCGTTTCGACGATCTTACTCAGTCGGATTGACCTGGAGGGCGATATGAATCTGGATGAAGAGTACGCCTTAAGATGGATGATGGCCCTGCAGAACAACTCTACGCTGCGTGAAGCCGCAACGCAAGCTATCAGGAGGCGTCTCGGTCGGAGCGTCGCTAATGCGAACAAGTATCTAAAACAGCTCAATGCCGCGCCAATCGAACTAAAGCCTACAGAGTAGGTAAGACAAGAATGGGTTAGGTTGTGTCTGTGATTTTCTTTTTGAATGCGGTTTCTAGGATTCCTTCGACGCGAGTCAGGCGTGCCTGGAGTTCCTCGTTCATTTTTGCCATCTTGGCTGTTTCCTCGGTTGATTCGGTTGTTGGGTTGCTGATGATGTTGAGGTAGGGGGCTGCGAGCTCGTATTGGGCTTGCATCCAGTTCGCGTCTTCGAAGAACTTATCGTATTTGTTGGGGTCGAGTTCGCCGGTTCGGCCGGACCAGAATTTTACGCAGTCCATGTCGAGGCCGGCGCCTTTCGCTTTCACGTGGAGGTAGGTGGCTGCGGCGTCTCGCATCTCGTGCATGTTGAATCCATACCTTGTGCCCAGAGGTCCTTTTCGTTGAGGAACTTTCCCGGTGTGTCTGAGTAGGCGTAGCCACATCGCTTCGAACGATGCTTTGTCGAGTGGTTTCTCCGGATCCTTCACCGCCCGGGCGCCCTCGATCACCCATAACGGTTCTCCGTGCTTTGGCCAGTGGCCGCGGTCCTCGTCCCAGTACCGGGTTAAGGTGTCGATCGCGTCCTGGTGAATGTACGTGTGGAATTGGCCTTCGATGTCGTTCTCGTTCTCCTTCCGTCCTGGGAGCGTAAGTTTGATGGGGCATGTGCCCTTTTTCATTTCGGCGACCACGTGGTCTGCCAGGTTCCGGTTCACGTACTCCAAACGTTCCGAGTCCATGAACGATTGCCACTTGAACATAACCAGGCTTCGGTTGCGGAGGCTGGCGGCATGGTAGATCTCCACAATATCGTTCACCGTCAACTTCCCCTGAACAGGGGGTTTGTCGCCGTGAATCCGAAAGTTGGGGTCACTGGGTAGGGCGCAGTAGTTGTGGCTGAAGTATGATCGGACCACGCTGTACGCTTTCCGTTTGCTGGACTTCCGTCCCTTCAACGTGCCAATATACTCCTGCAGCATCTCGAGAAGAACAAACTCGTCCTCAGCTTGTGTGTGGCGAATCAACAGATCCCGCGGGGTCGCATACTCCCAACCGGGCTTTGTGTGAATCCAACGCATGAAACGATCGAAGTGACTAGCGTCCGCTTTGCGCGTATCCTTATCCAATCTACCTAACCAAACACCACGAGGATCCGTAGGGATCCGTTCAGGAGATCGACCACGCAACACCGTCCGCTTAGTAGCAGTCTCCACCTATACCACACCTAGCTACCAACAAGGACCGTAGTAAGCTGGCGCGAGCTATAATACGATGGATGTTGGTAGCCCGGGGGAGATTCGAATTCGGGTCATTCTTCTTGGTGTCTCCCGTCGGCAGGTTTCTCCTTTGGTGAGGGGATCCAGAGCCGTCTATTGGCAGGTTTCTGGCGCCAATGCTATGCATAGTCCCATGTGCGTGGTTTGACCACTACACCACCGGGCTACCGAATCCAAGCCAGCCCTAGGTAGGTATCTTAACGTTTCGTTGGGCCGGAATTAGTTATTTCAAATTAGACGCCAATCGAATAGGACAAGATTAGAATAGAGGGTAAGGTGGCTTGCATAGCGATTGCGGTTGAAACGATCGAATTCTTTGTCGCTACAATTGACATTGACGGCTGTGAATGCGGCTTTGTACGCCGGGATAGGCGCCTTGTGGACAATTTTTCCGGTGATGATTTTTGGAGTTAGGTTTTGGCCGCAGGTCTTCGCACCCGCCGTTTTCAGCGTACTGTTTGGGCCGTGGGTTGGAGGAGTAGGCGCCGCAATTGGAATATTCCTTGCCGATGTCATCTACGGAAGCCATGACCCGCTCCTAAGCCTCCTCGTGGGGGTTCCATCTAATTTCATTGGTTTCTTCGTGATAGGATGGCTCGCAAACCACGAATGGAAGGGGGTTGCGAAACGCATTCTAGTTTCGCTGAGTCTAGTGATTCAGCCGCTTTATGCTGTGGCGTTGGTTCTTGGTTTGTATTTTGTCTTTGGCGCGGCGACGATCGGATCGTCGACTTCCTACCTGGGACTTGCAGGATTAATTGTTGTTCTCGCCATTATCTTTCTCATAGTCGTACGAAATAAGTGGGCAGACTTTGAGGTTGCAGCTTCAATCGGTCTCGCAATTGGAACGGCGATAATTGGCGTAGGGATTGTTGCCTACAGCGCTATCTTTGGTCTTCCGGTGGCCGAAAATCTTGGCACTAAACCTTTGGCGGACGGATTTGTCTATCTCGTTGCGGCTTCTAGCTATTTCACCGAGATCCCGTTCATGGTCATATTGACTCCTCCAATCGCTGCAGCCTGCAGAGCAGCGTTTCCCAGTCTCCGTGCAATTGAACCAGCGCTGACCACTTAGCGCAGTCGGCGAAACGGTTGCTGGTTTCGGAAGCATTCTGTCCAGCAGGGATTTCTAGCTTCTTCGAAATTTGCAACGTTGACTCATCCGGCGAGCCTATTGCCGACCCAGCAAGGATTGGGTCTAGGGGCGGTGGGTTCGCGATTCCTAGAGGCGCCACTTCGCGCGTCGTTGTCCGAAAGAGCGTACAGACACGAATTAGAATTCGGATTAATTCTAAGCCAACCCCAGAAGCGCTCACAACCCGCTCGGCAATCGAACAGCTTCTGAAGACACAAGGGGTTACCTTGGACGTAACTGTTGACGTTAGGGTGACGTCTCCGATCGCAGCCGGGTTCGGTACAAGCGCTGCCGGGACTTTGGCCTCGTGTCTCGCCCTCTCGGACGCCGTCGACATACCTGTTACCTTGAATGAGCTTGGCAGGCTCACACACGTGGCCGAGGTTGTAAACCGAACAGGACTCGGAACGGCTGCAGCACTGCTCACAGGAGGGTTCGTCTTAGTCACAGAACCAGGCGCACCTGGAATAGGGCGTGTCGATCGACTGCTCTTTCCGAAAAACCATTCCATAATTTGCGCTTACACAGGGCCGATCTCTACACGGGAAACGCTCGCCAAAGCTGACGTCGCAATGAGAGTAAACGCCTATGCCAAACGTACCATGGGCGCGGTTCGTCAGAACCCTACCCTATCGACTTTTCTTGCTGAATCCAGGAAATTCGGTCAAGAAGCCGGCTTTGAAACACCAACCGTCACACGGTTGATTTCTACCATGATCTCATCCGGAGCCACAGGCGCTGCACAGAACATGATCGGCGAAGCAGTTCATGGTGTCGCGCATGACCGAAAAGCGGGAAGGATAGTAAAGGCCTTGAAGAAAGCGTTCCCGGCGGCGAAAGTGTTCGCAGCCCCTATTGACAATCAAGGCGTTCGACTTCTCGGTAACTGATACAAAGCACTAAATCTCTAGGGCTTAAACGTGGCTGTACTCCGGAGAGCGCGACATGGTAATGCGGAGAAGTCAGTGAGAATCATGCAAAGGTCCCACAAGATGTATCGAGTTGTTGCGATGGGGGGAACATTCGATTCGTTGCACCGTGGGCATAGAAAATTGTTGAGACAAGCTTTTGCTGTGGGACATAGGGTTATAATCGGTATCACGAGCGACGACTTTGCCAGGTCGTTGCACAAACCCCACAAGCTGGACGTCTATAACAGGAGAAGAAAGGACCTGGAGCGACTCTTGGCATCCTGGGGAGTATTATCGCGAGCGCGGATTGTTCCACTTCGTGACCGTTACGGGCCAACAGTTAGGGCCTCCGGGATTGACGCGCTCGTCGTCAGCAGACGCACGCTCAAGACCGCATACGAGATCAATGCCAGAAGAAAAGCTAGGGGCCTGAAACTTCTCGCGATCAATCCCATAGACCTCATACTTGCTGACGACAAGCGACCAATATCATCAACTCGAATAAGGCGCGGCAAAATTGACCGAGAGGGTAGACTCGTACACTAAGCTGAAGTATCGACTTGATTGCGTGGCTGGTCTTAGAACACTGCAGCGTTAATGTGAGCATAAACTTCGTATCCTTCGGGCTGGAAAACGTCTCGTAGGGCGGGCAGTTGGAAACGAGGAAACGAAGAATAACCTTCCTGTACTGGGAAGAATGCCAGTCTCACGATGAAGCACTCACTCGTCTAAGGAAAGTTCTCCGTGAAGATCAAATTGACGCCGAAATTGAGGTGATAAAGGTTCGGTCGGGCGAAGAAGCGAAACAGTTGGGGTTCACAGGTTCCCCCACGATATTAGTGGATGGAAGGGACATTCAACCACCAACAAGCACTCACTATGCGCTGTCCTGCAGGGCTTATCAATTGGAGGATGGTCGTATCTCACCCTTACCATCCGAGCCTATGATCCGCACAGCCCTCAAGAGAGAATCTTAAAACTATCAAGTGTTAGCTGGAATGTGATATCGGAATGGCAAACCTGAGGATCGGCGATAAGGCGATCGATTTCACGTTAATCGGAACAGACAGTGTGAAGCATTCTCTAAGTGATTATTCGGGCGAGTATGCTATTGTGATTTTCAGTTGCAACCATTGCCCATATGTTCGCGCTTGGGAGGACCGCATGGTCGCGATTCAAAGGGATTATGCCGGTAAGGGAGTGCATCTAATCGCCATAAACTCCAATGATGCGGAAGAATATTCTGAAGATAATTTCGAAAATATGAAGCTCAGGGCGAAGGAGAAACATTTCAACTTCTCATACCTTCGAGACGAGGACCAGAAGGTTGCCAGATTATATGGTGCTCAACGTACTCCCGAAGTATTCCTCTTCGACCGTGAATCCATCCTCCGTTACCACGGGGCGATAGATGACAACTACGACGACCCGAACGGCGTGAAGCAGCATTACCTACGCAATGCCCTAGAAGCCCTTGTGGGCAGTAAGAATGTATCCGTCCCTGAGACACAGCCCGTTGGGTGCACTATAAAGTGGAAATCCCACTGACACAGAGTCTTTGAGAGAGCAGATTGATTCCGGAGTCACTGAACGGTCGGCTACGGTTCAGGGAGTTGCCTCCCGCAGAAAACTAGCCTAGAACTTCATATAATACGCGTTTGAGTGGGCAGAAAGTCCAAGTCACACGTAAGCCCACAGCTTGTATGCCGGCGTTTGCTTGCAAATCTGGCTGCAGGTACAAAGCGGTTTAGGCGCAAATTCGGCGGGTACCCACGTTTCTAGGGAGAACAAAGGCTCCTGTAGACCACATTTCAAGCAGAATACTCCGTCCATAGTCCAGGCGAACTTGTCACTTCCGCAGGTGCATATTGGTTCTGCGTATTCAAAGTCTGCGGCGGAGAGTCGGCGGCTTCTGGCGATCACTTGGAGGTTTGAATACCTTCTTCGCTTCCATTCTAGGTAGCAGGATTTGTTGCCGCACAGCTTTCGGGGTCGGCCGAAGATGTACTGCATCTGTTGGCCACAGATTACACACCTGCTGGTTTTCTCCATTCGATGCGACTCCTGGTTAGCTGGGCTCCTAGAATTTCTGGTATAACCTGTGGCTCTGTATTGGGCCTAAAGCTCCTTTCGAGGCTATTGAATGACCCACGTAATATTCCCTTCTGGCGCCCGCATTCTCCGCCGCTGACCAAGTTGTATGGCGGTTCCACCGATTCGGGGCGGTGCACCGAAAGTACACCATTACCCTATCAGTTCTCCAGCCCCAGAATCTACAAACCCGACTCAGGCAACCGTTCGCCATCAAAACAGGCGCCTGCTTCTCTCCACCTCGTTTGGCCTGCCCAACGTCCTCTCTGGCCTCCGGCGGCCGATTTCGCCGGCCTTTTCCATTTTTTCTCTTTTCTCCTTTCCTAACTCTCATTTTCTCGCGCTCGTCAAGCCGATCAACTTCGAATTCCGTCGGAAAATCCGGTTCAATTTGAACCCGAATTTCCGTCTCTACAAAAAAAGTCGACAGATCAATAATTCATGGTGAGGTGGCGGTTCTGCATGCTTCGATTTATTGGATAGTGCACCAAAACCTTCGAGCAGCCTAGAGGTTTTTGCGTTGGGATTAATATCTGCAGGCACATTCGCCAATCTTGGTCGAATTCGATGAAGGAGGGAAAGCCAGTCAAAATAATGGTTGAGCGCCTTCGTAGAGGTGAAGACGTGTTGGTTCGATTGAACCAATTCGTGCTCGAGAACGGAATAACTGCCGCAAGTTTCACTGCTCTCGGCGCAGTTGAAAAGGCGAGCGTCGGTTTTTCCATTGAGGACGGCCAGTACTCTACAATCGTTTACGACGGCCCTCTAGAAGTCTTGTCGTATGTCGGAAACGTGAGCTTGAAGGAGGGTAAGCCGTTCATTCATGCCCACATAGCAATCGCCGACAAGAAAGGCAACGCTTACGGCGGTCATCTACAGCCTGGTTGTATTGTCAGCGCCACTTTCGAGGTCACAATGCTTGTTTACGAGGGCATCGATCTAGTCCGGAAACTGGATTCAGGGACGAGGCTCTACCTCCTGGACACCTAGGTTGTGTACGCCGTCGCCTTCTGGTCCTAAGATGGTCTCGACTTTGGAGAACGATCCAAGGAAACGATTCTCAAGACGTGCTGAGTATTATTCACGATACCGTCCTAGTTACCCAAAATCGCTTTTGCGCTACTTGAAAGAGGATCTTTGCTTTTCTCAAGCTTCGGTCGTGGCTGACGTTGGCTCAGGAACAGGTATTCTGTCTAAACTTTTACTGGAAAACGGGAATAGAGTATTCGGGGTGGAGCCGAACGATGACATGCGGCGAACTGCCGAAGCGAATTTGGCGAGATACCCGAACTACAAAAGCATCGGTGGCTCGGCTGAATCGACAACGCTCGGAAATGAGAGTGTAGATTTCATCACCGCAGCCCAGTCTTTTCACTGGTTCAATCCAGAACAGGCTAAGACGGAGTTCCGTCGGGTTCTACGACGCGAAGGATGGGTTGTATTGATTTGGAACACTCGCAGGACTTCCACCCCGTTCCTTCAGGCTTACGATGCTCTGGTCAGTTGGATCCCCGATAATCAAAGAGCGCGTCATGAAGACCTGGGCGATCAAGCGCTCAGGAGTTTCCTAGGTGATTATCGGGCTGTCAAATTGGATAATTCTCAGGAGTTGGATTATGATGGTATGGTTGGTAGGTTGTTGTCATCCTCATATGCTCCGTTACGCGGGGAGCCATTATTCGACGAGATGATTACGAAAGTGTCCGATCTCTTCAACCGATATCAGGTCGATGGAGTTGTAACTTTAGATTATGTTACCGAGGTTTACGCTGGTCAACTCTTTTAATGCGAGAGTGATTCGGAACTTTTGACGGTTTGGCAAGTTGTTCTGGAGGATGGTTTCTATGTCGGAAACCTAGGGGTCCACCTGTCAATGTGTAGTGCGGGATAATGGCAGAACATTCCCTATTCTGACGCCTTACAGAATTCACGCCTCGCTTTTCTTCCTTGATGGGAGATGGGGCTCCTTTACCGCAGCTACCCCTCAATTCTTAGATCGATCAGAGATTGGGGAGCTAGGTGTGAAATGGCTGATTCCCGATATGTATCAGAATTGAATTGTTTTCAGCAAATACCGAAGATCATGCAGTTGTGTTCTGTCTGGCTTTGTGTTCTGAACTGCTTTCTTCTTCCGGGTGTGTTCGTCGTGCGTGGAACTTCAATGGCGAACAGACCTAGAACATTGACTATAATGGACCGTCCGAGGATAGGGAGAATTCCAAGAGAAGATTACTACGCGGAGCGACAGAGGAGGTGGGTTTGGGTTTTTCCCAAGATCGACAAACACTCAACTCTGAATCAGATTGTAGATCTGGACAGTTTTTGTACGATCCTCTTCCCGCACAGTGTAAAGAAACAAGCTGTTGCAAAGGCAATCATCCAAATTCTTGTTGAGGAAAGAAGGGCGATGTACCTCAGAGATCTTCACCACAAAGTCATCGAAAGAATCAAGGTAAGCGCCCAGACCCTCAGCGACACCTACAAAGCGATGCTCCGAAGTGGATTGCTAGAGAAAAAATACAGGAATGAGCCTACGAAACTGAGTGTGCAGTTCGCGAATCGGTTACGTGACCTGGCTTCTTATTGGGACAACTACCTTGTTGCGAAGAAAGCTAACTGACATCCAGTTTATTGGAGTGTTAGTGAACTCTCCAGTTTTTTGGACCCTAAGCCGTGTACCTTGAATCCGGCTTAGTCGCCGGGGTGCCCTGCTGTTGTTGCGGGATTGGCGGCAGCGGCGGCGGGACGTTAAGACTCCTTGAAATCAATATCGCATCTGCCATCGCCGCATTAGAAACTGCCTGCACGAGTTGAACTGGCGGAGCCTTCTGAGCCTTATGCTCATCTAGAATCTTCTTCGTATCTTCCGCATCGCCTGAAATCTTCGCCTTACCTTTGATGCTGATCTGCGCGATTGAGGGCGTGAAGTTTACCGTAAAGACGAAAGGCGCGTCGAGGCTACCGTCGGATCTTTGATCAATATCAAGCATGTTTATGTTCACTCCAATTTGCACCTGAGGCGGCATCGGGCGATCGATCTCCCAGTACCGCTCAGCCGACATACTGGTAACAAATATGTTCACATGTATCATTCCGCGTACCTGCTCAATTGCAGTCGACCTGTCATTTCCGCTTTAAACGTTATCGCATGGGCCGCTTAAACGGAGTTCTTGCATACTGAAAATTGACTAGTTGATGGGTATAACATCTAAAGCAATTTTCCGTCAGAAATAAGATCGGAATTTGAACCCGAAGTGGTAAGGATTGAAAGAAGCTGTTGCTAGTTTCGTGGTAACGAAAAAGAGGATGCCGGACGGACGGGTGTACGAGTCGCCTAGAATATACCTCCCGACCAAGCTTACGACGGATTCGAACTTCCCTTTCGCGAAGGGATCGTTAAGGCTGTACGTGAAAGTATCCGGTAAGAGGCTGTTGGTGGAACGAGCCGCCCCAACGGTGCTAAAGAGGTTCGGACGGGTAAAGATGAGGGTTCGAAAGGCTAAGCGGAGAAAGCGCTAGGCGCTACGGAAAAGTGTAGACGGAACGATTCATTGGGCATTGGTTCAGCCCTTACGATCGATACCCTCCCTATTTGAGCCAAGTCTGAAACATGAGTTCCGCCGCAAGGAATAGGTTGGCAACCTTCGATCGTGACCGTCCTGATTTCAGAGAGATCGGGAAGTCGCTCGTAGTTTGGGGCGTTCTGAAGAAGTGTCTTTGCTGCTTCGGGGCTCAGAAACTCAATCGTTACCTTTCCGCCCGAATCTATCATTTGGTTGGCCAGAGCCTCAGCTTTTCGTAAAGTCTGTGCGGCGGGAGGTGCGCCTGCATATCCTACGTAACAGGGATCGTCTAACCAAGAATCTATCGTCTGCACTCTGCTGGCGGTTACTTCGGCTAGGCAGTGGTCGAGCAAGTGCGCAGACGTGTGCCGACGCATAACCAAATGCCTGTACTCCCAATCAATTTCGCATGTGGCTTCACCTTCCGATGGGATGCCCCGGCTTAGTTTACCCCAGTGAACGACGACGCCGTTGTAGTGGATTGCTTTCTTCACAGCTATCTCATACTCAGCGGAACGAATCAACCCTCGGTCGGACGGCTGTCCTCCTCCTTTCGGGTGGAAGATCGTACGATCAAGGATCAGGTATGCATGAGTTCGCTTCTCGGGAATGACTTTGAGAACTAGGCATTGCCCCAGGCGGGAATTCATTTCGCGGAGATATACCAAGTTAGTTCTAGGTTGGCCAGCTGCAATTGCTGCTAGTTCCAAGACCAGTCACGCAGGATTTCCCCCGACAAGGATACTTATAAGAAAACGGTCGGTATAGGCCGCTCTGATTTACAGTGAATTCGAAGCAAGTCGTGGCAGCAATCTCGGCCGTTATCCTAGTAGTGATATTAGTCTACCCTGCCATATCGATGGGTACTGTCTCTGTTTCGTTACGTTCCTCGGGAATAAGTAAGGCTGATCACGTTTACGTCACCATTGATAATGTCTGGGCGCACCCAAAGGGCCAGTCGAGCGGAGCGGGATGGACGATGGTTTCGAACCAATCTGTGAATATGGATTTGGTATCACTTGAAAATTCAACAAAACTTCTTGGAACAGGCCAGGTTCCTTCCGGCGACTACGACTCAATCAGGATAGAGGTCTCGAACGTAACGTGGGTCTTTAACAAGACCACAACAACCCTCGGGATCGCGTCTCCAGAGGTCGACGGTACGCTGGATTTCACAGTTGGCGCAGGCAAAGGTACAAATGTTTTGATCACCCTCTCCTCTCAGCAGCAACTGATAGCTAACTCAGAGTATTACACAGCAACCATGAACGCTACACAAACCGCCTGACTTGAGACAATGCGAACGCAGAAATACTGAACAGCTTGGTAGATGGTAGGGATTGTTACCATGGGCGTTGCGGGAAAAGACCAAATCACTAAGCTAATTCAAACCTACAAGTGCATATACCCATTCGATTATGCATTGTTAGACGGGGACGGCTACGTTCTAACCGTCCGCGACGAAACGACACTACACTATCTAGAACATCGGAATGTCATATCATACGAGATAGTGTTCACACCCCCTAACTACGTATCCCACCTCACCGCCAAAAGCAAATACGGGAGGATGGGGCTATCCTTTCTCAATGCCGCAAAAGTTCACAGCGGATTCGTGGGCCGTCTGGCACTCGAACTAGTGAACTTGAACAACAGCCGACAACCCATCACAATCAAGCGCGGTGACCCACTGATGCATATCGAATACATCTCGCGAGAGGGTGAACCGTCGCCTTATCGAGGTGATTACATGTTCCAATACATGAGCGACGATGAGGTCGCCCTCTACCTTGGCATCCTTAAAGAGCATTTCAAAGGGATTTTCGACAGCGCTGAACTGGAGAAGGTCGCGAAAGAGAGAGTTCGCGGCTAGTTTTTATCTTCTCTGAAACTTTCCGACTCTCTTCCTTCTATTCCTATACATAATCTGGACGCTAATGGCTGAGACAACAGCCAAGATCACTATCACCGCCATCGCCCATTCCATTTCGCCGCTCCCAACATCGATCAGAATAATGTGGCCTTGTGAGCGACTGAGTCCTGAGACCGAGATTATGGCGCTATATCCATAATTAGCCACGTAGTCCGCGGTCACGTTCTTGCGTTCAATTCTCATATCGAAATTGAATAGTTGTGGTGGTGTGTATCGCCAGGTCGTCGTGTTGTTGGTAAATGTGTAGGTTCGGTTCCACTGATCCAGCGTAGTGTTGAGAGCACTGAAATCAATCATTGTGAAATTACCTGCATATTCCTGAGCTTGAGTCGGGTTGAAGGACGTCCCGTTAACGAAAAATGTCACTCCACTAAACGTAGCGTTGGGACGGCCAACGAAACGACTCTGATTTGCGTAATACGCGACCACCGGTCTAAAGTATCGACTTCCTATTGTGTTGTAGCTGAGGTTTTCCGCTCGCAGATCTGAGGTTACGTTGAACGCCAACCATGTCATGTTGACGGAAACGACATCTCCATTTCTCTGCGAAACACCAGCTACATCCATGCTACATGTAAGATTAAGCGAACCCTTCGTTGAAGTTATTCCAACAGTCAGATCAGAAGAGGCAGCATTGGGGTTGGCGTGGCTTAGGCCTTGATCGAAGGCTGCGGATAGGTTTGATTGCGCAGCCGAATCTACCGTTGTTGTGATGTTAGGTAGCGCCGTGATGTTTTGAACTAATGATAGAGAAATTGAGGAGTGCACTTGCTGCCCCTGAATATTTACGATGATGTTACTTGCTGAGGCGGGAACATATAGTGCAGACATTAAGAAAATGGCTAATGTTACTATTGCAATACATCGCAATGATCGGCACTGTCCGTCTCATTTGGGCTTTTAGCGCAACCTGAACTACGTTTGCTATTTAAGAGTTGAAAAGAAAGTAGACTACTGGCTCGCGGTGGACTCCTTACCTAGAAGTTCTCATGCCTCAATGATTTTCATGATCTCGGTTGACCACTTAGCCCAGCATATAGGATCGTACGCCAGTAATCGCATCTCAATCGAACAATCCGACGTGTATAAGGCTCCGAACCACCTGTAATACATCGTTTGTCACTTCGAAGGATTTGACCTGTGCCAACACCTTGTCTCTCGGTTGCAAGTCTATTGCGTCGCACCCTACCCGAGACCGAGTTTAGTTTGTAATCTCAATACTCTATGAAGTAAGAGTCAATATCCTTATAGTCAATTCAGGCGTCTAGGCTAAACAATCTTGGATTTCAGACTTACCCCTGAGCAGGAACTCTTCAAGAAGACCGTGAGAGAATTCGCCGAGGAGAAACTGTTCCCACGGTCAAGAGAGATCGACGAGAAAGCTGAAGGAATACCGGAAGATATTATCAAGGAAATGGTTGAGCTAGGGATCTTCGGGATCACAATCCCGGAAGAGTACGGGGGCTCCGCCAATCCAGGAGAGGAGATGGTTTATGCAATGCTCGCGGTTCACGAGATTGCCCGAGGAGAGCTGTCAATGGCGGTGCCAGTTTACACGTTACTCAACCTCGGTTGGAGCCGCCTCGTCGCAAAACACGGCTCTGAGGAACTGAAAAAAGAACTACTTCCGAACATAGCCGCCGGGAAATGGTTCCTAGGGATTTGCACCACAGAAGCTGGCGGAGGTTCAGACTTAGCGAAGATTAAGACGGCCGCCAAGAAGACGGGCAATGAGTACGTGATCAACGGTGAGAAAATGTACATCAGTGGCGTCGTCGAGGCAACGAAGAGAGGAGGCGGGCACGTCACACTATTCCGGACCAATCCCGAACTTGGTACCAAGGGTATGACATTCGCCTACGTTCCCGCTAAGACGCCAGGCATGTCATACACAACGTTCCGGGACATGGGACGCATGGGAATTTCCACAGGCGGCTTCACGTACAAAGACGTGAAGATTCCAGCAAAGTACGTCTTGGGCGAAGAAAACCGAGGATTCTACGTAAACATGGAAGGCTTCAACGCGGCCCGAGTCCTCGTTGCAAGCGCATGCCTCGGAGGCGCCGAGAAATGCCTAGAGATCGGAGCGGACTACGTGAAACGACGCGTACTATTCGGACGACCCCTCGCCAAGTTTGAGGGAATCTCATTCGAGATAGCCGAAGACCTTGCGGAACTCGAGCTCGTCAAAAATTATCTGCTGAGAGGCGCTTGGATCATAGACCAGCACTACAAGGACGGAAGCTTCAGCAACAAAGAAATCAACCAAGCAATCGCGATATGCAAGTTGAAAGCTCCTCTCCTCGGCCTTGACATCGTGAAACATGCGATGATATACCACGGGGCTGTAGGCTATAGTAAAGAAAGCCCGCTGGAGATGTGTATGCGAGGACTCATGTCCTACGTAGTGGGCGCAGAGGGCGGAGGTAACATAATGAAACTCATCATCGCGCGGGAATTTCTAGGAGATGTTGCAATCCCCTACCGCTAACCATAACTAGGATCTACTACGTCCCTTGACGGACAGATGCACAGAAGAACCGTAGCAACGGGGCTCATACACAGCCTGGAGATCGAACGTGGAGCGGGTTGATGCCGCGGTCGTAGGCGCAGGCCTCGCTGGCTTATCCTGTGCTTACACGCTAGCGAAAGCAGGGTTGGACGTACTCGTTGTTGAGCGCGGCGACTACCCTGGCAGCAAGAATGTCACCGGAGGGAGGTTATACGTGAACCCTGTCAGACAATACTTGCCGGAAATCTGGGATCATGCTCCGTTCGAGCGCCACATCACGAGAGAACGGTTGACGATGCTGTCCGACGACACGTCGGTAACCATGGAATTCAGGCCCGCCGCCTTTGACGCGAAACCATATCACAGCCACACTTTGCTTCGCCCCACTTTCGACAGATGGCTGGCAGATCAAGCATCGGCCGCAGGCGCGGCCATAGTGTCAAAGTACAAGGTTGAAAGTCTTCTACACGAGAATGGAAGGATCTCGGGCATAAGGGCTGAGGGCGAGGACATTGCTGCAAATGTCGTTGTAGCTGCAGACGGCGCCTTGTCTTTCATTGCAGAGGAAGCTCGCCTCCGCTCTAGGCATAATCCTGAGCATTTCGCCGTAGGATTGAAGGAGACCATCGAGTTACCACAGAATGTTATTGAAGACAGATTCAACCTGCACGGCGAGGAGGGCGCTGCCCAACTCTATTTTGGAAGCGTAACGAAGGGTCTGACTGGCGGAGGATTCCTCTACACAAACCGACAAAGCATCTCCCTGGGAATTGTGGTTGGCTTAGGATCTCTGATGGCCAGTCCACAACAACCCGAAACATACCAGTTGCTCGAGGAATTCAAGCAACTACCCGAAATCTCAGCACTCATCAGTGGAGGAGAGACCGTCGAATACTCGGCCCACACCATCCCAGAGGGAGGCATCGAGTCCCTGCCTAAACTGTTCGCGGATGGAATTTTAGCTGTCGGAGATGCCGCCGGCCTAGCGCTAAACATGGGAATAATCGTAAGGGGAATGGACATGGCCATTGCGTCCGGTGCGATGGCCGCAGAAACTATCAAGGAAGCAAAGCGACGGAACAATTACAATGCAGCCACGTTAGCGGCTTATGAAACAATGCTGAAGAACTCTTTTGTGTTGAAAGACTTGAAGACGTTCAGAAACGTTTGGAAGGTTCTCAACAACCCAAGGCTATTCGAGAAGTATCCTCGCGCTATTGGCGCCCTCATGCTGGAACTGATGCGTATCGGACCAGAGCCCAAACCTAAATTGTCATCAACCGCACTAAAGCACATCCGAAAGAATTTCTTTAATCTATCCACATTGAAAGATATTCTTAGCCTGCTTACGATATAGGACGGCGAAGACTTGAAAGTAGAAGAGAAACTCGGAAAGAACGTATTCAAGGTGGACAAAGAGGGCCACATTAAGATAGACCGCGACGTGTGTCGAACCAAATGCAAAACGAAATACTGTCTCTTCGTCTGCCCTGCGAAAGTTTACTCACTCGATAAACAAGGCGACGTGCTCCCCAACCCAGATGGCTGTTTGGAATGCGGAGCATGTCTAATCGCGTGCCTTCCAGAAGCGCTCAGCTGGCATTACCCAAAGGCAGGCTTTGGAGTTCAGTACAGGTTCAGTTGAAGTATCAATAGTAAAGTGAAAGAACGTTGCATGTAATCGCATGTATCAAACAGACGATCGACCTTCAGCAGATTAGAATCAAGCGTGACACTCGCGAAGCAGTCCTCGAAGGGGCACCCTTCCTCTTCGGCGACATGGACAAGAACGCCCTTGAGGAAGCAGTGAGAATAAAGGAAAAACACGGAGCCAAGGTAACCGTTCTGTCCGTCGGTACCGCCAAACTGAAGGATGGCATTCTCGAAGCCCTAGCAATTGGGGCAGATGAAGCGTGCATAGTGATGGATCCTGCATGTGAAAACTCAGACACCACGTCCTCTGCCTTGACGCTTGCAGAGGCTGTCAAGAAGATTGGTGCTTTTGATATCATACTCCTCGGAGAAGGTTCCGCAGACAACTACTCAGGACAGATAGGATCCAGACTAGCCGAAATACTGAACGTTCCCATTATCACATATGTGAGAGAACTCTCAATCGAAAGCAATGTTGTTACAGCCGTTCGAGACATGGAGGCCGCGCTGGAAGTGGTCAGAGCCAAGACGCCTCTAGTGATCTCCGTTACAAGCGAGATCAACAAGCCGCGAAGGGCACCATTGACACAAATCCTCAGAGCATCGCGAAAACCGTTGAACGCATGGACTCTCAAGGACTTGGGTATCGACGCTGCTAAAATCGGATCGACTGCATCGACAATTCAAGTCGTGAGCAACCGGGCACCCGAACAAGAGCGGAAAGGCGTCATCATCGAAGCGGCCGCAGATGAGGCCGTTGAGAAGCTTGTAAATGCCCTCCGCAAGGAAGGAGTCTTGCCATGAGCCCAGGTGTCATCGTCTTCTCAGAAACTGACGAAGGAATCTTCGAACTTCTCACCATAGGACGCGAACTCTCTAAATCGTACAACACTCAGCTCTCCGCCCTGGTAATTGGAAAGAAGGATGAGAAGGAGCTCGCGAAGTTCTTTGAATATGGAGCAGAGAAAGTCGTAGTCTGGCCGAGCGAGAACGTCCGAACCTTCGAAACGGACGCATACGTTCATGCACTCTTCGAAGTCACTAAGCAGAACGGACCGGACATACTCATTATCACATCCTCGAGACTAGGCAAAGAAGTAGCAGGACGCGTGGCTCAGAGACTACAGGCAGGGTGTGTAACGGATGCAATCGGCCTGACTCCGAAAGGTTCCGAGCTCGTAGTCAACAGGTACGCACTAGGCGGGAATACAATCTCCTCAGAAATAATCAAGACGAACAAGAAAGTAATTTCAGTCATGCCCAGAACCTTTGAAGCCCAGCCTGCTCCAGTCACAGGCAAGATTGAAACAGTGGATCTAGAAAAACCGCCAGAACGTGTGGAATTGGTCGAACTCAGAAAGAAAGTCGGCGAATCGGCCAACATCGAATCAGCTGAAACCCTGGTCTGCATCGGAAAGGGTCTAGCTAACAAGGAGGACCTGCCGATGGTGAAAGAGCTCTGTTCACTCCTGAAGGCAGAACTGGGGTGCACCCGCGGGTTAGCAACCGACTACCATTGGATCTCAGAGGATAGAATGGTGGGCATCTCCGGCAAGAGATGCAAACCAAAACTTGATGTCTCAATTGGAATCTCCGGGCAGATCCAACACACAATGGGCATCATGAGCGCCAAGATCATCGTCGCCATCAACAAAGACAAGGAAGCCCCAATATTCAAAATAGCTGATTACGGAGTAGTCGGTGACCTCTACCAAGTAGTCCCAAAACTGATTCAAAGAATCAAGGCGCAGAATAACTAACCTCTCAGCATTGCCGATTATGTACGAGAGGACAAAACCGCGCCTTTCGAATCTTCTAGGCTTGGCTTGCTGATCTAACGGACCACGGTTCCCGGCGGTACATCTTCAGCTACAGTCAACCAAATGGGTTTGCCTTGTCGATCTGCCGCTAGTAACATGACCTCCGATTGCACTCCCGCAATTGTCTTCGGTTCCATGTTAGTCAAGACCACCACTTGCCTTCCGATGAAGCTACTTGGCTCGTAGAATTCTGCCCCGCCTGCTATTGCTTGCGCGGTTCTATCACCAATATCGACTTGAACTTTCAGAATTTTTTTCATGTTTGGGATCCTCTCGGCGGCGGTTATCTTTCCTACTCTGAATGCAAGCTTTTGGAAGTCACTGAACGAGACGCTCATGATCTTGGTCCCGCCATCCTCGATTCTATTTAGGGTGTATGACTCGGTCGCTTACCCTTCTCTGGATCATTTCTTCAGGGCTGTAATGAGTTGCTCTGCCACCATCGTGCTCTCCAGCCTCTGGCATTCGACTGTCTGTGCGCCGATGTGGGAGGTGCACACGACGTTAGGTAATGCAACGAGTTCCTTCTCCCAGGCGTCTTTGGGTGGTTCAGCGTGAAACACGTCAAGACCTGCCCCAGCGAGTTTGCCTGCTTTGAGTGCTTGCAACAGTGCCTCTCCGTCAATAATGTCGCCTCGTGATGGGTTGATCACGACCGCACCGTTTTTCATATTCACGATGGTCTTTGCGTTGATGAGATGATGGGTTGTGGGAAGATATGGGACGTGGATTGTTACGATATCCGCTTCGCTCAGCAGGTCAGCAACCTCTCCCACTGCACGAAATCCTAAGCTCCGTGCTTTCTCAGTTAGATCTAAAACATCGTACCCGATCACTTTGGCTTCGAAACCCTGTAAGCAGATTCTAGCTACTTCTAAACCAATTCGCCCGGCTGCACCGACGACTCCTACAGTCTTGCCTTTGAGTTCCTTACCCATCAACTCGGACTTTGCCCATCGTCCTTCCTTCATGGCTCGATCTGCAAACGATATCTTTCGAAGTACGGCCAAGACTAGCCCAACCGTTAATTCAGCGACGCTTGTTGTGGGCGCGGCGGGCGTTGAGATCATTTGAATTGATTTCTTGCGGGCAGCCTCCAAGTCTATATTATCAAGTCCAACCCCCGACCTAGCCACCGCTCGAAGCTTCGAACCGGCGCTAATGATGGCGCTGGTTACTTTGGTGCGCCCCCGGACGACTAGGGCGTCGAATTCTGGAATGACCTTCATCAATTGCTCTGGCGTGAGGTTGGGCTCCTCTCTTACCTCGAAACCCGACCCTTTCAACGCCAGGATTCCGTTTTCATGGATTGGGTCTGCGACAAGAATTTTGACTGTCATTGTAAAGTCGATGCCGTGTGAGTTGGTGAGTACTAATATGAACTTCTGGTAGGTTTCAAAGATGGGTTAATCAGGAGCTAGCTTACGACCCTCCAGTAGGGTTAATTTGTCATCTGATCTTGAGCGTGTGGTTGAGAAAGTTCTCGGAATGAAAACTATCGCGGTGGTGGGTTTATCGAAGGACCCGGCGAAACCAAGCCATGACGTCGCTAAGTTCATGCAGAGCCATGGCTACCGAATCGTTCCGATCAACCCGACTGTTGATGAGGTGTTAGGTGAGAAATCGTACCCTACCCTCCTCAAACTTCCAGATGAGCTGAAACAAGAGGTTGACGTAGTCGACATTTTTAGACGAGCCAAGGACGTGCAACCTATAGTTGCCGAAGCTGTGCAACTCCACAGCAACGCGGGACGGCCAAAGGCCGTTTGGATGCAGCTGGGCATAGTCAATGAGGAAGCCGCTCGGGCAGCAGCCGAATCAGGAATGGATGTTGTTATGGACAGATGCATGAAAATAGAATTTAACCGCCGACTCAGTCGATAAGCCTTTTCTCCAGATTCATGTTTCGCCGACTGCTATTGGAGGGGAGCTTTTTTATTCAATAAGAATAAGCGAAGCGTGATACTGAATCGGGGTTTCATCGCTGCCAAGTATTACTGCGTATGATTTAATTGTATTACGTCCAGCCACTATGGATGGTGAAAATTGCGAATGAAGCCTACCATGGCACCTTTCCTCCGGAAAGGAAAAGGAATCTTACTCGCTTACGATCAAGGGTTAGAGCACGGACCATCGAAAGACTTCAACGAGAAGAGCGTCAATCCAGAGTACATTCTCGAGATTGCTGAGAAAGGCAAGTTTACCGGGCTCATCTTCCAGAAGGGAGTCGCTGAGAAATACTACGACGGGAAGACTCCCCTGATCATCAAGGTCAACGGTAAGACGAGTCTGCCCCGAGGTGAACCGATAGCTAGTCAGATTTGCAGTGTCAAGCAAGCCAAAGCCCTTGGCGCCAAGGCCGTTGGCTATACGATCTACTTGGGAAGTATCCACGAGAATCTAATGTTACAGGAATTTGGAAGGATTCAACAGGAAGCGCACGAATTGGGTCTCGCGGCTATCGCGTGGATATACCCCCGAGGAGAAGCTGTGCCCAACGATACGGCGCCCGAAATTATTGCCTACGCCGCACGGGCTGGCCTCGAAGCCGGAGCCGACGCGGTCAAGATCAAGTACACAGGTAATTCCGAGACTTTCAAATGGGCCGTGAAGTCCGCTGGGGCTGTAAAAGTCTTCATGTCGGGAGGCCCGAAGGCACCCACTGATGAAGCGTTCCTAACTCAGGTTAAGGGAGTCATAGACGCGGGAGCCACGGGTTTGGCAGTTGGAAGAAACGTATGGCAGCATGAACGCCCCCTTGAGATGGCAGCGGCCTTACGAGAGATCATATTAAACGGCCAAACCGTCGAGACGGCACTAAAGAAATTCTCCCGGTAGCAGGCTATTGCCCGGAATAAGCCTAGGCGGAATACTAAGGGGAGAAGACGAGAGCCTCCAGAAACTCATTCTCCTTGTCGCTGATCAAAGGATGATGTAAGGATGATGCAGTTCGAAGATACAGTAATGGGGTTCCTGCTTGACCACCAGGAGAAGCATCATCGTACACATCACTTTCTCATCCTGATGGATTCGTTGATCAGTGCTGCCAAGCATATCGAACACTATTACTTGACAGGAGCATTGAAAGGGAACGTTGGATTGGCAGGCAACGTGAACGTTCATGGTGAAGACGTTTTCCGTATGGATCAAATCGCCCAGGAGATTACGATCCACCATCTACGAGCTTCCCGGCGCGTGATTCATGCGATCAGCGAAGAATCTGAGGAAATTGTTCAGATCAATCCCGACGGGCGCTATTTCGTCTATTTCGACCCTCTCGACGGTTCCTCGAACGTCCCTCATGGATTACCTGTTGGCTTCATGTTCGGCGTTGCCAAGAAGAATTTGGAGGGTCGCGAAGACAACCATCTGCGGGCTGGAAGAAACTACATAGCTGCCGGTATGTTCGTAATCCCTACAGGTACCTTCACTCTCGCGCTCAAAGACGCTGGCGCCTGGCGGTTCCATATTGACGATACGATGGAATTTGTGAGGCCAACCAGAATTGTTCTCCCTGAGGATAAGAAAACTTGGGAATTATCATTTAACTCAGGTAACCGGCAAACTTACTCCAAACCGGTTCAGGACTGGATCGCGCATAATGAGGCGAAATATGCTTTCAGATACATTGGCGCTTTAGCCGCAGACTTTCACCGCACCATCTCGAATGGTGGTATGTTCATGTATCCGGCCATAGTCAATCATCCCGATCCTAAGAAGAACCGTCCGCAAGGGAAACTTCGTCTGATGTATGAGGCGGCTGTTGTTGCCTTCATTTGCTCTGAAGCGGGAGGAGCTGCTGTAGATGAAACGGGTGCGTCTATCCTTGATGTGCAGCCTAAGGGCCCGCATCAACGGTCAGCCCTTTATGTCGGTTCAAAGCCACTCGTAGAGGACATTACTCAATCCTTAACACTACCCAATCCGCCCATCCAGTAAAGCGACGTTAGGCAAACAACCAGAGAACAGTAAAGCGTAAACTGCATGGACCTTCGCCATCGTTGTGGGCTTCTCAGAGCTCACTGGCTCGCTGTCTGAATGCGCAGTTGCGTCGCCATCAGTAAAAGGACATAAACAGCGTATCGTGAATACCCTCGACACAGGGCGCTTAAGGCATGAAGTTGGGAATCCTGAACGGGGGTGGAGACTGCGCAGGCCTGAACGCTGTCACCAGGGCTGTAGTCAGGAAGAGTGAGCAGTTTGGATACGATGTTATCGGAATAAAGCACGGATGGGCAGGTCTTCTGGAGATTGATATAATTCCACTCAAATGGAGCGATGTCGCTCACATGGTCAACCTTGGGGGGACTATTCTCCACACAACTAGGACTAACCCCTTCAGCAGAAAAGATGGACCAGATACGGTTCTCGCCAATGTGAAGAAACTTGAGTTGGATGCCCTGGTCGCCGTCGGCGGGGAGGATACTCTTAGCGTCGCCGCGAGGTTCGTTCCAATGGGATTGAAGGTGGTAGGGATCCCAAAGACTATTGACAACGATATCGTGGGGACTGATATGACATTCGGATTCGATTCAGCAGTGAACGTCACGGTCGAGGCGATTGACAGGATCCAGACAACAGGTTCTTCACACGATAGAATAATGGTTGTTGAAGTGATGGGGCGACAGGCCGGATGGATCGCTGCCTATGCTGGCGTGGCTAGTGGAGCGAACCTCATACTCGTACCCGAGGAACCATTCGATCTGAACGAAGTCGCAAATATTCTCAAGATGAGACATGCAGCGGGAGCAAATGCCTCCGTCGTTGTTGTAGGTGAAGGCTGCAGCGTCAAAGGCATACCGACTGGAGATACAACCAAAGTGGACGAGTTTGGGCATCCCCGTCTAGGAGGAATTGGAGACCTGCTAGCTAGAGAGATTGAGAACCGTACAGGAATTGAAACGCGCACAGTAGTCTTAGGACATGTAGTTAGAGGAGGAGCACCGTCCGCTTACGACCGCATACTCGCTACCCGCCTCGCCGTCGCTGCAATGCAGGCGATAAGGGACGGAGAATCTGCCGTTATGGTCTGTCTTCACGGTAATACAATCACGCGAGTACCATTAACCGAAATACTGGGCAAGACGAAGCACCTCGATAAAGAAACCCTATCCCTGGTGAGAGACTTTTCTGTATGAGTCGAAAGAATATGCCTACAAGCATCGATTAACGAATCCCCACGGCCGTTGACAACGCCGATCTAATTAACGAACTGGAATCAATGAAATCCTAGGAAACTATGAACGCTTCCCAAAGTTTCATACATCACCCTTCGCATTAGAAACATGTGGGATACGATGACAACTCAGCCTGAACCATTCTTGCTGATTAACTTCAAGACATACCTCGAGGCGACCGGGAAGAAAGCGGTTGAACTTGCCCTCAAAATGGAGAAAGTTGGCAAAGAGACAGGCGTGAAAGTAGGCGTGGCACCCCAATTCTGCGACATAGCGCAAGTAGCAACCAACGTAGAGATTCCCGTCTTCGCCCAACACGTAGACGCAATTTCCCCCGGCGCCTTCACCGGGCATGTGTTGGCAGAATCAGTTAGTGCGGCCGGAGCCACAGGAACGCTCATCAATCACTCTGAAAGAAACCTGAAGCTCCCTGAAATAGAAAAAGCCGTACAGCGCGCTCGTGAAGTAGGGTTGACCACGGTGGTGTGTGCTGGGACAGCTCGACTGGGCGCGGCAGTCGCCCTATCAGAGCCAGATACGGTCGCTATCGAGCCTCCTGACCTAATCGGCACTGGGCGCGCCGTTTCGAAGGAGAACCCCGAGATCCTGACTGATTCAGTAAAGAGAATTCGCAATGTGAATTCAACAGTGACTATTCTTTGTGGAGCCGGCATCAGTACAGGCGCGGATGTCTACGCCGCCCTCAAACTTGGAACCAACGGAGTACTTGTAGCGAGCGGTGTGGTGAAAGCTCCTAAGCCCGAAGATGTACTCCTGGACTTTTGCAACGCTGTGCGCAGACTCCCGTAAGCCGCATCAAATAGTAGATACAATTTATAACCGATGAACCGTTCATCGAGACGAAAATGGAACGTGGCAGCCGATGAACACCTTCCAAAAACTACTCGAAGAGAAGCGAGCGCTTGTTAACAAGCGGATTGACGACCTTCTCTCCACTGGCTTTGAACAGAGCGAAGCAAACGAACTAGTCAAGTACACATTCAGAACTGGCGGCAAACGCCTTCGGCCAATCTTAGTACTCTTAGCATGCGACACCGCCGGGGGCAAATCGGACCACGCCTTGGATGCTGCCGCGGCGATGGAATTTGTACACGCCGCATCCTTGATCTTCGACGACTTGATCGATAAGCATCGTTTACGACGAAGCCTCCCCAGCACACAACATGCGTTCGCGGACGATAAGGCGATCAGCGCAGGTCTTTTCTTAGCTTCGAAAGGAGTTCAGATACTTTCGGAGTACAAGGATCCGAGGATAACGAGACTCGTTGGCTGGGGACTAGTCGATTTAAGCAAAGGTGAGATCTTGGATACCTTAACAGAGCTCGCGATCGACATTGAACACTATTTGAAGATCGCAGATCTGAAGACAGCCTCACTTTTCAGCGCCGCAGCTGGCATCGGTGGCGTCCTAGGTGGAGCCAACGCTCATGACGTGAATTGCCTCTACAATTACGGTAGAGCCGTAGGGATTGCATTTCAGATCAAAGATGACATCTTAGACCAGTCGGCGGATCCCGTGAGGCAGGAGCGTGTGAACCTCGTGGTTATGCACTATCTCGACGAAGCAACGAGGAAAGAGCGGGTCAGCAATCTTCTTGAGAATACTGAGAAATCCGATAATCCACAGATTGCAGAACTCTATGAACAGGCGCTTCAATTCGCTTTGAAGAAATCCAGGGAGCATGTGGAGAAAGCTAAGGCGGAGTTGAAGGGGTTGCATGATCCGAGTAAGAGTAAGCTGTTAGAGGATTTCGCCGACTATTCTTTGGAGCGATCGTTTTAGTCGCAGTTAGGCTTCAGTCGCGTAATCGGTTCCGCATGTTGAGCATTTCCATTTCCATAGCACCTTCCCTTCCTTGAAGACCAGTTCCGACTCAGCCGGGACTTGTTTCTTGCATTTCGCACACCAGAAATGTGTCGTACCAGCAGAGTGCCAAGCCAAATTCGTTCGCCTCAACGGAAACCTTGTCTACTCTTCCTATTCTGTTCGGGGTCTTCAACGAGCGTTAATATTTCTTGTTGCTTAAGAGAATAGCTACGCTCGGAACTAGCCCCGATACCGAAGTTTCTAATGATTCGCATGATTTATATTCGGTTAGTTTTAGTCACACAGCGATTCGTCTGAGTCCATCACAGTGACTGGTCTTGGCTCTCAACCCATGGTTGTTGATCACAATCTGGGCAGTTCTCATTATCATCCTCACGGGACCCCTGCTTACATTGCCGATGTTCTGGTCCAGACGAAAACCAGACCCTTTTCGCGACATGCCATTCGAGTCGGGTCAGGTTCCGCAGGGCGAAGCTAGGACGCGACTCGTAATGCAATACTACCCCTACCTCCTGATGTTCGTGGTCTTCGATGTCGTTGGAATGTTCCTATTCGCCTGGGGAATGAGCTTCACTCGAATATCCTTCAACGACTCTATGTTAGTGGTTCTCTTCCTCGTGCTTTTGGGAGCGCCGCTGGGTTATGCGTTGAAGCTGGCGCTACGTCGGGAGAATTGGTAGATTGGTTAACCTTCCCACTACCCCAGCCGACATCCTCCCATTCATTATCGCAGTCATAACCTCACATACGTTCATCACGATCGTGTTTTTCCCAGGTTTCATACACCTAATGATTGTCGTCATGTTTCTGACCTGGTACGAACGAAAACTTCTGGCGAGAATACAACTGCGTATTGGGCCGTTGTACGCGGGAGGGCCTGGAGGAATACTGCAACCCATCGCTGACGGAGTTAAGTTGATTTTCAAGGAAGTGATGATTCCGTACAAGGCGGATAAACCACTCTTTCTCAGCATCCCGCTTATGCTCGTCCTCTCGGCAGCCTTGCCCTTTGCGGTCATTCCCTTCGGTCAACACTGGGTCATCGCGAACTTGGACGTTGGTTTAGTCTTCGTCTTCGCCATGACATCTCTCTTCCCAAGCATGATCTTGATCTTCGCTTGGGCCAGCAACAGCAAATACCCTTTCCTAGGAGGGCTAAGGTCTCTGTTTCAGCAAGTAGCATATGAGATTCCAATGTGGATCTCTGCGTTGAGCGTCGTGATGCTTGCCGGCTCCCTAAACCTCGTTGACATCGTCAACGCTCAGCAAAAGATTTGGTTCATCGTTCCATCCTTCCTCTCGTTCATCGTCTTCTTTATCGCATCCCTCGCAGAGCTCGAGAGGCTGCCGTTCGACCTTCCCGAAGCTGAGCCTGAGCTTGTGGCAGGATGGTTCACTGAATCAAGCGGCGCAATCTTCATGGTCATATTTCTAGCCCTCTACATGAAAGTGTACCTGATGTCATCGCTAATTACCGTACTATTCTTGGGTGGATGGTGGGGACCGGCGTTTCTGCCGCAGCCAGTTTGGTTCATCCTCAAGACGTTATTCGTTGCGACCTTCATCATAATACCACGTGGAGTTTACCCTCGGCTTCGAGTTGACCTCCTAATCAAAGTAGGCTGGACGAGGTTGCTGGTTATCGCCATCGCCAATGTTTTCCTAACGGTCGTACTCCTTAGCACCGGAGTCCTGTCAGCGTGGGGGATTTGAATTGGTAGCCATCTCTCTAGAAATTCCTCCTGACGTAACCTTCGTTATACTAACGACCATTACATTGCTCGCGGCTATCCTCGCCTTACAGGCGAAGGAACTCATTTACGGCGCAGTAGCACTGGCAATTAGTTTCATAGGCATCGCTGGGTTCTTCGTTTTTCTCGACGCCCCCTACTTGGCGATGCTACAAATCGCAGTGTACGTGGGTGCCGTAGTAGTTCTAATCCTCTTTACCATCATGCTTGTGCGGCGCGAAGAAACCGAACCTGTTGAGCGGCCGGAGGAAGGAGAAGGAGCCGTAGGGTTGTGGATTGCAGGTTTGCTCGCAGTGTCAATTGCTGGTGTGGCAGCATTGGCCGGACCAAACCTTCCATCGTCGATGCAGCCGGCCGACCTGCCAGTGTCGGAATTGGGCCCGGTGCTCGCGGGTCAGTATCCGGTCCCGCTCCTCATACTCGCATTACTGCTCTCGGGCGCGTTGCTCGGTGCCCTTGTTCTTGCGAAGGTCGATAGGTGAGCGGCCATGCCAAGTCTAGTCAGCTTCATCATTGTTTCCGCGGCTCTGCTCGGGATTGGAATTTATGGCCTCAGCGTAAAGCGAAATGCGATTCGTATTCTATTTGCAGTTGAACTGATCGTTAACGCCGCAAATCTCAATTTTGTCGCTTTCAGTCGTTACATGAACCCACCCCAGGTTACGGGGCAGGTTATCGTGTTCTATTCGATTGCTGCTGCGGCAATGGAGGCTGCGGTAGGTTTGGCGCTCATTCTCGTGGCTTTCAGGCTCCACTCAACAATTGACGTCAGAAAACTGGACAAGCTGAAGGGATAGTCACCATTGTTTATGCAGCTTCTTCAGATCTTGCTAGTGCCGCTAGTTTTCGTATTTATCACGTACTTTGCCGGAGTCCGTTGGGGAGCTAAGGCAGGTTGGCTTGCTTTCATTGCTCTAGGCTACTCTACGTTCCTAACTTTGCTGGCGGGATGGCAGGGTGGCGTTCAGGAGTTTTACAATTGGCAACCTATCGGACACTTTGGCCTTAACGCCGACGGGCTCAGTGTACCAATCCTATTCACAATCGCCTTGCTCTGCACACTCATATCGATTTACTCGATGCCTTACATGAACCACATCATTGGAGAGGATAAGCAGCAGTTCGGCTTGTATTACGCCCTGCTCTTGCTCTATTCAGTTGGAATGATGGGCGCCGTCCTAGCCACTAACCTAATTGAATTCTATCTCTTCTTCGAGCTCATGTTGATTCCCTCATACTTTCTCATTGCTAAATGGGGGTATGGGGAAAGAGACAGAATTTCCTTCATGTACTTCATGTGGACTCACATCGGCGCCCTAGCTTTCTTAGTTGGAATCCTGTCCATTGGCTACCTCTCTGGAAGTTTCGACTTAGCCACTATCATCACTCAAACGATCCCAGCTAACCTGCGAGCGCTTATTGTCATCTTGATGGTTACCGGACTCCTGGTGAAGATGGCTGCGTTTGGATTACACATATGGCTTCCAAACACTCACGCGGAAGCCCCCACACCCATTAGCGCCTTGCTGTCACCGGCGATGATCGGGATAGGTGGCTATGCGATCGTTCGTCTCGTAATGTCGATCCTGCCCAATGCATTCTTTGCGATTTCAACTGCCCTCACCGTATGGGCGGTGGTTACGATGTTTTACGGTGGGGCGATGGCGCTGGTGCAAGACGACATCAAACGACTGCTTGCGTATTCGAGTATTAGTCAGATGGGGTACATTCTTCTCGGCATATCTTCGGTTCAGGTGCTCGGAGTTTCTGGAGCTATGTTCCAGTACGTGACTCACGGCCTCGGGAAGGGGATCCTCTTCATGATGGCAGGAGCCATTATGCTGCAGGCCCACGGGACTCGGAGCATAAGTAAGATGGGAGGGTTAGCCTCCAAAATGCCAATTACTGCCACGGCCGCCCTGCTCGGTTTTCTAACCATCATGGGCATACCCCCCACGACGGGGTTCTTCTCCGAATTCATACTCTTTGCAGGAGCATTCAAGGAAGCCTTCGCTTTGAGTTCGATGTTTAGATTCGTGTTGTCGTTCTTGGGCGTCGTCTCTACCGCGATCACCGCGGGGTATTGCCTTTGGGCCGTTAAGCGAATCTTCTTCGGTAAACTCCCGGATGAGCTTAGCAATGTAACTGAAGCACCCGTTACGGTAATTGGCCCAATGATCGTCCTCGCCGCGATATCTCTCGTATTAGGTATCTATCCTGATTTGGTAGAGCGATTGCTCCTCCCGGCCGTGAAGGTGATAGTTGGAGGTTGAACTGATGTTCGAAATCTTCGGCTGGTTAACATTCGGCTTTCCCTTCATTGGCGCAGTCCTGACCCCACTCTTTGGAATGGTTCACCCTAAGCTGAGAGATTATGGCGCTGTAGCGTTCTCACTTCTTGGCGCAGTTTCGGCGGGACTTTTGGCTCCTCTGATCGTGTCGGGTTCGGCGCAGGACATTCAGGTGAGCTGGATTGCAAGCTTGGGTATCAATGCAGGCGTTCTGTTAGACCCGCTGAGCATCATTATGGCCAACGTGGTTGCTTGGGTCAGTTTTCTGATAATGGTCTACAGCCTCGCGTACATGCATGGGGAGGAGGGGTTGTCTCGCTACTGGTTTTTCATGAATTTCTTCATTGGAAGTATGCTTCTTCTGGTTATGTCCGATAACCTTCTGCAGCTCTTCTTCGGTTGGGAGGGCGTCGGCCTCTGCTCATACGCCCTGATCGGGCATTGGTACAAGGATCCTTTGGACAAATGGGTTGGCACCATCGGCGACAAGTCAATGGGGGTCCCGATGGCCTACTCACCTAGCCACGCGGGAATGAAGGCGCTTATCGTAACCCGAATCGGAGATATCGGGCTACTAATCGCGATCTTCATGATCTACGCTTATTCAGGTACTTTGAATTTTGTTCAACTTACAAAGAATGTTGCCTGGGCTCTTCCCTTAAGTCAGGTGGGGCTTTTGGTTCCACTCGCATTGCTCTTCTTCTGGGGACCGATAGGCAAGTCGGCACAGTTTCCACTGCACGAATGGCTCCCGGATGCGATGGCTGGTCCCACATCAGTCTCGGCGCTTATTCATGCAGCGACGATGGTTACTGCGGGAGTCTATCTTGCTGGTCGGGCTGGGCCGATGTTCTATAACATCCTGATCCAATATGCCCAACCGACTTTCTTCTTCGAGGCGGTCGCGTGGATTGGAGCCTTCACTTGTTTCATGGCAGCTACGCAGGCAGTGGTTTCAAAGGAACTCAAGAAACTGCTAGCCTACTCCACCATATCGCAGATTGGCTATATGATGCTCGGAATCGGAGCAGGCGGATTAGCCTCGCAGTTCGTTCTCGGCCTTACCGCAGGCATCTTCCATCTCGTAACACACGCACTATTCAAAGCGGCCGCCTTTCTGGCGGCTGGCGCTATACTCCACGCAGTAGAATCGAGGTTTATGGGCGATATGGGCGGGCTTCGACACTCGATGAAGATTACCTTCGCCGCCATGGTGGTAGCCCTGCTTGCACTTTCAGGTGTGCCCCCCCTGAGCGGTTTTTGGAGTAAGGACGCCGTGATCACCGTGACAGTCCTCACCGGACAACTGCCGCTCATGCTGCTCGGATGGGGAACAGTGGCCCTGACGTTCCTCTACAGCCTCAAAGTAATCGGCTTAGTATTCTATTCTCCGAAAAGCGAACACGTTAGGAAATTGGAGGAAGAGGGGCATCACATTCACGAGGCACCAGCCTTAATGTGGGTTCCATACGTCATCTTGGCCGTAGCCACCGTTGCAATCGGTTTGACGGGCCCCTACGTTGAATCATTCTTCCGCAACGCTCTCACAGCAGCAACTCCACTTGCCGCCGCGGCCCCAGAGCTAAACCCGACAGTCGAGCAAAACGCGGACCTTACCGCCACCATCGGTTCGTTGATCATGCTTGCCGTCGGCGGTTTCTTCGGCTACATGATTTACATTTCCGGCAAGTGGAAAATGACCTCGATCGTGGGAGAAGAGGGATTAGGGCGTGCAGTTTACAATTTTCTCTGGCACCGATGGTACATTAACCCCGTCTACTACCGAATATTCGTCTACGGAACCCTATCTGTGGCTGGGGCGCTGAAGAACACGGTAGAACTCGGGTTCTTCGATAGGATTAGCGGCGCTGTCGCACAAGCCTCAATTGACATTTCGAAAGAGGGCCAGAGTGTCGACCTGGGGATTGTTGACGGATGGATTAACGGCACCGCGAACCTGGGAAGGAAGTTCTCGTCAACCGTTAAGCGTATTCAAACAGGGGTTCCGCAGGAATACGTTATAGTTTTCGCCTTAGGTTTGTTCGCACTAATCGTCGTCGTGCTTTTCTTCCTAACTTGAGGTAACCAGATTGCAACTCCTATCGTTCCTAATCTTCGGCCCAATAATCGGAGCCTTCATCGTGTACGTCGCAGGGTTCGCGGGCGACAAGGTATCGAAAGGGCTAACAATCATAATTTCCGCGGCGACCGTCGCAATTACACTATTCATTCTTTTGGGGTTCAACTGGAGCACCCCTGGCTTTCAACTGGTTGAGAGCTACGACTGGGCGAAGGATTTCGGCCTTACGTATGTTGTTGGTATTGATGGTATCAGCCTCCCGCTGCTAATCATCTCAACGCTGCTTACCACCCTCTCCGCAGCAGGTTCATGGGAACAGATCAACACGAAAGTAAAAGAGTACAATGCGCTGCTGCTACTTTTCGAAGGCGCAATCATCGGGGTCTTCACCTCACTTAACCTGATCGCGTTCTACGTCTTCTGGGAACTCGTGCTCATTCCAATGTTCTTCTTCATTGGTGTCTGGGGGGGGCCGCGGAAGAGATACGCGGCCATGAAGTTCCTCATAATGACTCACGTCGGAAGCATACTCATCCTCCTTAGCTTCATCGCACTTTACGTCTTCTCAACCCCACACACATTCAACTTCACGGACCTAACGAAAATGCACCTCCCACTCCTAATCCAGATACTGATCTCTCTCGGTTTCTTCATAGGATTCGGAGTAAAACTGCCAATCTTTCCCTTCCATACCTGGCTGCCCGACGCCCACGTTGAAGCACCAGCTCCGATTAGCGTACTATTGGCTGGTTTGCTCCTGAAGATGGGTGGATATGGCTTCATCAGGATGAACCTCTTTCTGATGCCCGAGGCCTCAAAGATTCTAGCTCCATTCTTCATTGGTGTTGCGATTTTCACAATGTTCTACGGCGCAGTTGTGGCTATGGTTCAAACGGACTTTAAGCGAATGGTCGCTTTCACGAGTATCAACCACATGGGATACGTTCTCCTAGGCGCATTCACCCTAACAACGGTCGGCGTCAGCAACGCAGTCTTTCAAATGTTCAATCACGCTCTAGCAATAGGAGCCCTCTTCCTCATGTCGGGAGTAATCCACGAACACATGGGCACCAGAAACATTAAGGAACTTTCAGGATTGGGAAGCGCAATGCCGAAACTCAGCTTCCTACTAGTCCTCACTTCCCTCGCGGCTATGGGCTTTCCAGGATTCAGTAATTTCATCAGCGAATACTACATACTACAAGCAGGCATATCCGTTAACACGCTTTACGCGATAGCGGTTCTCGTTCCAGGGATAACGGCCGGTTACTTCGTCTGGATGCTACGAAGGGTCATACTGGCGCCACTGGCAAAACCGATGGCCTCCAGGGAAGCGCCTTGGTACACTCTCATAACCCTGGCTATCTTCCTTGTCCCACTCATCATCTTCGGCCTGTACCCTGCCCCCCTCTTGCAGCAGGTAATCATACCCGCAACTCGGATCATACCGCACTGATTTTCACCTAGGCAGAGTATGCCTACCACGAAGGGAATTCAGGTTCGACCGGTCTCGACTCCGAAATCGTGAACGTATGGTATCGAGTATTCTAAGCATCCCGGGACTGAGTATTGTTCTAAGGGAAGCACTCAAGAAAGTCGGGTGAGTCGATCAGTCCTTGGCGTCACACTGAGGAAAATAGCTGCATATTGACGAAGTACAATTGGGCGACAACTGTTCTCGACCACTGGCGAGCGCGTGAGGCCAACTCAAGCAAGGACTCAGCGTGCAGAGCTACCAATGATACTAGGTTTAGATTCTTGAGTATATGATGAAGAACATTGCTAGGCCGTATATTGCGATGGCTTCGATTAGCACTACGAAGAGTAACGTTCTGCCTAGCATCTCAGGCTTCTCGGCGATTGCTCCTATGGCGGCTGCGCTAGCCGTGCCTAGACCGATGCCGGCGCCGCATGAAGCTAATCCGGCAGCAATTCCGGCTCCGATTAGAAAGAATCCTTTGTCGGTGACGCCGCTTGTTATTGCAGCCTGTGATGGGCTCGATGAGAATGCGACGGCGACCATTGAGGATATCGTAATGACTCCAACCGCCATCAAGAGTATGCTCAACGTGAGTTGACGACTGCGCTTCATTACCGTCAGCACCTGTTGCGCTGAAAGCTAGTAATCCGTTATAACCCTTACTGGGATCACGAGGTGCGGAGGATAAGAGATTCTAACACTCGTTCAGCGGGGAGACCGTTTGCTTTGGCGTTAACCAAACTGAAGAGGTCTCTCAATTCATAGCTCTTGAGGAATAGAAATGCCAGTGCAAGTCCAACGTTGAATGGTGACCCCGCGAACATGTTCAAGCAGGCTTTGGCGTGGCTCCGATTCAGCTCGCACTCCACCTTCCCTCCATCGACCGTCGTCCCAACCTCCAAGCTGCTAGCATACCGCGTCTTCTCTAGTATACGTTCCAGGTTCTGAACGTTGTTTGCTTCTGGTAGTTCATTGAATGCCTGACCGAGGCTGTAGTTGACGGGGATCATCATTTCCGAAGCTGTTCTCGCGTCTAACCCCATTTGTCGCGCTCGCAGCGCCAACAGTATGTTTAGGTGGTCTATCGCCTCACCAATCAAGCCCCTTGCTGATTGTGCGTCAAGTGGGTCGGGTAGATTTGACGCAGCCCACATTTTCGTGAAGTAGTATTGGTCTATTGCTGAAACGGCTTGGAAGCTTCCTCTTTCGCCCGTGAGCTTAGGCGCGACAAACCTTCTCAGGGCTTCGTCTTCTATGCTTTCAATTACACGGTTAGGGTTATGAGATTCGATGAGGTCCTTGCAACGATCCGCTGTGAACTTGCCGGCGGGTATAATGTGTCTCAGTGCTTCTTCCGGGTCGATTTGAGCTGAACTGGCCTTGAGAATCTCTTTAACGCACGCATATTCGAACCCTCTTGAGAAGTGCTTTATCAAGAGGCGTGAATCCTGTGGCGCGTAGGATGCTAGCCTCTGGGTTAGCTCTATTGATCTTTGCACGAGAAGTGATTCTACGGGGCTTAGATCGAATGCGTCTACCGAGGTAATTCGGCCGCCCGTTATTGTGTTTACGATTTCGGCGAGAGAGCTGGCTTCGAGGAATCGTTCTAGTTGGGTTGGTTGGATGAGTTCTGCTTTGAATGAACGGACGGCGGCAGCTAATTCCGCGTACCGACCAGCACTAGTCATCTCAAACTAGATCTCGCAGCGATTGATTTCATTGACCAAAGAGTGATTTTCCAGCTTCGATCAGCAGTTTCGGTTCCATGGCGTCGAATCTCTCATCTAGCGTATTCACTATCCTCGTCTTGCCGTCTAGGCTTGAGACGATGGCGCCTCCTGCCGCTTCGATCGGTTCCATTGACCATTCGATTTTGATCGGCCTCTGTAAGCCCTTAGCTATGTCCCGCTCTACGTTAGGGCGGTTAATCCGCGTCATGTCCGCTTTATTCAGGTGGATTAGAACTGTCTCATCTTCCAGTTGACGGATGGCGTTTTCGACGAGGGTAGTCAGGTATGGTAAGTATTTGTTTTCGTCTTTGGTTATGTCCAATGCGCGTTTCTTCGCGTGGTCCAGTACTTCTGTCATAACTATGTCCTTCTCCTTTTGTTCACGTAGTTTCGATTTGTGTCGAGCTTCGCTTGTCTCTCTGCGTTTAACTGCCTCTGCGTCAGCGCGGGCGCTTCGAATGATGTCTTCCGCTTCCCTGGATATGACGGTCTTTGCTTCGTCTGAGGCGCGTTGCGTTTCGGCTTCGGCTTCGCCGATGATATTCCCAGCTTTTTCTGTCGCTGCCTTCAATATGTCTTCAGTGAACTTGCTGGTTTCTGACATCATTTCTCACCTTGCATAACCATGCTCACAAGCTTCTCAACGGTAGCGGTTTTCTTTGAGGAAGCGCGTGCGATAAGTTCGCGGATTCTCACTGCCGATTCTTTCTCGTAGCTTTCCGCTTCTCGTTTGCCTTCCTCTTCGGCTTGTTGAACGAGTGCCGCCGCTTCTTTCTTCGCGGTAGCCAAGATTTCTGTTCGCTGCTCTTGGATCAAGGAGTCGATCTTCTTTCGTATGTTAGCAGCCGTAGCTTCTGCATCCTGCACTATCTTCGCGGCTTGTTTCTCCGCGCTAACAATGACCTGCACAGTTTCTATTCCAGACATCGCTTACTCACAATTTTGCGCAATTGATGCTGACACCGAGTGCGGGAAAGAAAAAGGTTTGCTCTGCGAAACGTTATTTATGTAAGCTAATTGGAGTAGAGCGCTCTTGAAAAGGCGAAAGCAATGCAGATGCCGCTGACGACTGCCGTACTGCTGGTCACTCTGCCCCTCTTCAGTATTCTCGTCCCATTGATTCAAGGGCTCGCACACCGAATTCGTTCACGCATGATGGTTGCGTATTGGTCGATCCTAGGGCTCTTCATTATGCTTGGAGCGGTTGCAGTAATCCTTAGTCATGGAATGCCAACGACTGAAGTTGTGCTGGGGGTGCTATCGATAGATGGCTTCTCAGTTTATTTCACCGCGGTTTTTGTCTTAATCACTCTGCTGATTGCTATCGGTTCAATGTACTACATGCGTGAGAACAAGAATTTTGATACTTACTATGGCCTGTTGCTTCTTGGGACGTTCGGTATGATCTTGATCGCTTTCTCTGTGGACCTCGTCGCACTCTTCCTCGCCTGGGAGTTGATGAATGTCCCTTCCTATGTTCTAACTGGAATTCAAAAGGATGACCCGAGCTCGAACGAGGCGGCAATAAAATTCTTCATCTTGAGTGCGCTCTCTTCTGCTTTAATTGTCTACGCAATTTCGATAGTGTTTGGAATCACGGGCACGACTAACATGTACGGTGTAGCGCAGGGCTTGCAGACCGTACTCCCCAAGTTGGACCCCCTGGCCCTGCTTGCGATGGTGCTCTTCATCGCAGGTTTCGGTATGAAGGTCGCGGCAGTCCCATTTCACATGTGGATACCTGACGCTTACGAGGGCGCACCTATAACAATAGGCGCGTTTCTGGCTGCTGGAACCAAGAACGGTGGGTTCGCAGCTCTCTTCCGAGTGTTCGCGGTAGCGTTGATCGCTCTCCGTTTGGACTGGTCCGGGACGTTTGCCGTCATAGCGATCCTGACGATGACTCTAGGGAACGTGGCCGCGCTCATGCAGAAGAGTTTCACTCGAATGCTTGCGTACTCAAGTATTGCTCAGGCAGGCTACATTCTGATCGGGTTTGCAGCGCCTAACCCCCTTGGAATCGCGGGGGCCCTATTCCACGTTTTGAACCATGGGGTCATGAAAACAGCCGCATTCATTGCGGCGGCTGCAGTCTACAGTAGGCTGTCGACGACTTCGCTTGACTCATATTCTGGCCTAGGAAAACGCATGCCTATAACAGCATTCACCCTAACAATTTCACTTTTCGCTCTCGCCGGAGTTCCCCCTCTAAGTGGGTTCATGAGCAAGCTAATTTTGTTCACAGCCGCGGTCGATGGTGGCTTGTGGTGGCTCGCGCTCGCGGGGGTACTGAACAGCGCCTTCTCTATGGCATATTACGGTTGGGTGGTGAAGAGAATGTACTTCGACGAACCCCCTGTGCTAGAGAGACTGCAAGAGCCAAAGGCTCTGATTGCAGTCCTCATCGCGTGTACCATAATGATAATCGTAGTAGGGCTATACCCTGGGCCGATCATCCACTACCTGCTCCAAGTGGCCAACTCCCTGGTGCCCGCGGGCGCAAGCATTAGCCCCTGAGCGGCCAAATCATTCTTGAAGCGTTCTGCGCCTACACAATCGATGCATGAGCGTCTTGATTCTTGATAAAGGACGTGGACGTTGCAGTGGCCGGTGCCGGGCCTGGGGGACTCTATGCCGCTTTAGAGGCTCTGAAACGTGGGCTTAGCGTTTACGTTTTCGATAAGAAAACGGTGGTGGGTGCTCCGGTCAAGTGCGGAGAATACTTTCCCGTCCGAAGGGAGATGCAAGACTTGCTTCCCAGCGCTGGGGAATACATGAATGTTTTTGATGTTCCACAAACCGCTGTCAATAACACATGCAAGACTCTGCGAATGATCTCCCCCAAGGGGCGCGAGTATGAGTTTGATTTTGAGGCGTTCATACTGGACCGAACGATTCTCGAACAGCATATGGCCAGGGAAGTCGAGAAGTTAGGAGGCACGATACAGTTACGGACGGTTGTAGATTTGTTTACGGAGGACGGAGTCATCTCTGTCGGGCCAAGTAAAGGTGAGGGAGTTCGGCCGAAGGTTGTAATTGCCGCTGACGGGTTCCCTTCGAAAGTTGCGAAGTCCGCTGGCATCTTGACCGAGGATTATATGACTCCTAACAATATCGCGATTAACTACGAATACTTGATGACCAACCTAACCGTTGACCAAAGCGTCACTGAGATGTATATGGGAACGGAACTTGCACCAGGCGGATACGGGTGGATTATCCCAAAAGGAAACAGATCCGCAAACGTAGGAATTGGGATCAGAACTTCCTATTCGAAGAAAAACGACGGAAGAAGCTATCTCAAGTTCTTTCTTGACGAGTGCCCACTTTCCAAATCGAAGCTTGAGGGCGGAAAACCTGGGCCAATGATTGCGGACGTTCTCCCAGTAGATGGGCCCCTGCCTAGAACGTGTTCTGACCAAGTGATTGCGGTTGGAGACGCGGCGGGCATGGTAATGCCTACCAACGGCGGCGGAATTGCAACGGCCATGATTAGCGGTGAAATTGCCGGACAGGTCGCCGCGGATCATGTTCAGCGCGGGGTTCCACTTTCTCGTTACGAGAGCAAATGGAAGGAGGTGATGGGAAAGGAAATGCGAGTATCAACCCACCTGAGAAGGCTGGCAGATCATTTCATGGGCAACGACTTCATCTTCCATTTACTCCTTGCATTTCTCGGTACCCAGGGAATAAAGGACGTCATTACTTGTCGAGCACCAAAGGGTATGGGCCCGTTCGTATCCTAGACGCCTAAAGAGCTGCTCTAACGAGACTGTCAATGATCAACGCGAAGAAGAGAGCGAACAGGTACGGGCTTGAAACTTTGAATGCCTTGTACGCCATGTCATTGTTAGGGTGGAAGAACAGTTTCAGGTTAATGTAGAGAACCCAAGCTCCGAAGAAGATTGCAACCGCGAGGTAGACTACCCCGAAGTGTCCCGCAAAGTAAATCCAGAGAGAGAATGGTATCATCAATACGACGGTGGACACGATGCACCTTAGTGCAGTTTTGAGTTTCGTTACAACCGGCAGCATCGGCACGTTAGCTCGAGTGTAATCATCTTTCGTGAATATTGCCAAGCTCCATATGTGACCGGGAATCCAGAGAACAACCAACGCTGCCAAGAGAACTGGGAGGAGCGAGACTCCGTTTGTTACGGCGCTCCAACCGAACATCACCGGCAAGCCTCCACTCACCCCTCCGAGGATAATGTTGAGTGAACTGCGCCGTTTCAGCAGGAGACTGTAAACAACTACGTTATCAATCACACCAAGCGCAATCCAAACGAACGATAAGGGATTAATCCAGTAGGCAACGGTTAGGCCGACCGCAGCCAAGAATAATCCCCAAACTAAAGCCTTGTTCGGGGTTATGCGTCCGCTGGGTATGGGCCGATGCTTAGTACGGTGCATTATGGCATCGATATCCCTGTCAACGTAGGATGTGAGTGTGTCGCATCCAGCGCTGGATGCCGTGATGGCCGCTAACCCTATAATGAGAAGTGTTGGAGAGAGGGGTTGAAGCGTCTGACTCCACGCGACGATCATGGTCGCAAATGAGGTAAAGACAAGGAGAAAGACGATGGGGGGCTTCGTGACCTCAACGTAGTTTCTAACAGTCTGAGTAGTAGTAACTTGGAAGGGTAAACCGCTCCTACGGAAGCACATCAAGCAGGCCGTGCATATTTGCGTGGCCGGCCCCGCAGAAAATTGTGCAGATGATCGTATATTCGCCAGGCTGAGTCGGTACAATCGTAACCACAAGGTCATGCCCCTTCTGCACGGTCGCTGGAGTATCCATTATGCCTTCAATGAAGAAACCATGTTCGCTGAATGACGGGTCTTGCTGCCAGATTCCATGTACGTGAAAAGTAACGTTGTCGCCCACATGTACAACAATTGGGTTGTCTTCAATGTTGATTGTTCCATTCTCCATAAACGCCCATTGCTCTGCTACGATGTTTATTGTAATATTCTGTGGAACATGGGGAGGCCCAATCTCAGCAGGCAGAATATGGAACTGGTAGTAGAACATACCCGTCCCCATCAGCAAAAGGAGCAAAACAGCAACTGCTCCCACCCATGGCCCCTGAATTACTTTAGGTTGAGACATAGCAAACGAACTCTACTTTGAGTCAGCCCCAATTCGGTAAAGGTGAACCAATATTCCAAATGCAATCAGCCCCACACCAATCTGCAGAAGCACTACGTTCTTGAGCCCAGCCAAGAAAGCCTGAGATGAATAAATATCAAACAGTACTTGAAATCCGAGCAGGGAGAGAACAATCGCGCGCCACTCATTCGACGTCATTTTGTAGATCGGAAATTGCGTACGAGAGTGACTTGGACGGGCACCGGCGGGAGGCGCAGTCGCTCGGAAGCCTAAGTAGACCACCGCAAAAGCCACGGCGCCGATGAACACCAACGACCCGAAGAAGATTAGTGGATCAATCTCAAGTTGAGGGATACCGTTCAGTGGGGAGAAAAGGTCATTTGCCCTGAAACCCCAAACAGTCGTTACGGCCAGTTGTGCTAAACCAGCAACTCCCATCGCAGTATAGAACGGCCGATCGCGCACCGAAAGTTTTCTGCTAGTGTCTATGAAGGGGACGATCAGGAATACGATTACAAAGATCATGGGTATCACTACCCCGGCCGTGAATTTGTCGATTCCAGTTCTGATGATCGCATACATCCCAGTCAAGTACCATTCAGGCATCGTAATGCCCGCCTCAGCCGTTGGAATGAACTTCGTCCCCAACTCAACCGGAAAGAGGCCACCGATAACCATGATGGCGCCCGAAACCATAGACACGACTGGTATGTCAAGGACCATGTAACGCGGAAAATGAACCATCATAACGAGTATCATGATCATCGGGAAGATGAACACGTGGACACTATAGAATCGGAGTATAAGGTCACCAAGCCCCGTTCCGGCCATCAAACGAAAGGCCGTTGGCCCCATAAACGGCGTACTCCTAGCTAAAGCTCTCCCAATGTTAATTGCCAACATACCACGAACGTTCAGCAATAGATCGTACCCTGTGTACGCTTCAATTATCGTTAGAATACCGATGATGATTCCAGTTACCCAAAGAACCTCATACCGTAATTTGTACCTCCCGGAGAAATACTGATAGAACATGTGTGCAACAGCAAGAAGCACCATGGCGTTTGAGGCGTAGTAGTGAATGTTGCGTAGCGCTGACCCAAACGGAATTACTTGGTCAATGGCTTGCACACTGTCAAATGGTGAGGTTACGGCTCCAGTCGCAGTGTTGAAGATGACTGTGGGGCTATAGTAGAGCATAAGAAGGGCGCCAGAGATTCCGAGTAGAGCAAAGGTCGTAAAGGTTAGAAATCCTAGAAACCCGAGAGGGCTCACGAACTTTTTGGGGAGAGTGAACTTCAGCCCCAGGAAAATGGTTCTCTCAAGCCGCTGGTTCAGCCAGTCGATCACAAGCTGAACAGGGCTCTTCTCTTTACTGGCTGGGGGGCGTGGTGCTGCCATATCCAATTGCATCCAAATCTATGTTGTGTGCGTAAATGTTGTCGCCATCGAATCTGAGTTGAACGTTCGGTAGGTAACGTCCGATCTGGGCTGCGGGCCCTCCGATTGGCCAACCATCCGTTGGCCGATAAATGCTCCCATGGCATGGGCATCCTATGATATTGGAAGTACTTGCGGCTGACTGGCCGGCCGTACCTAAGTAAGATACAAGGCACTGTAGGTGTATGCAAGTCCGGTTGTAAGACACGAATTCGTTTCCAGCTTGACTCGCAAGGTCTGGTGGTAGGTGAATCAGCATATTGGTGTATGTCGGGTCAGTTGTGAAGGGGAACCAGTAGATTACCGACCCATTAACTGGAACATCACTCTTCGTGCCGATCAACACCTCCTGGAACTTGCTGGGAACTTGAGGAATCAGGAATTGGCCGGCAGCGGCAAATGGTGCTGCCGCGAGAACAGCGGAGACTCCGCCCATGATTTTCAGAAAATCTCGGCGTGATAACTTAGGCTTCTTCGCGGGAGTAGCACCGTCGAACTGTGTTTGCAGAGAACTTCCACAGCAATTAGTAAAATCCTCGCACGACAAGCAAGCACTCGAGTAGCTTTGACCTCTATACTTGAAGCTCCGCCCTTGAGAAGTGGTCTTGCTCGCGTCCGGATTCAATCGATACACCCATTCATCGTATGCGCGAAGGATTTTGTCCGTCTTACGAAAACGCGTGCAATTAAAGTTTTCAGGAATATAACTCGTAGTTGCTAATCATGCAAAATCGCCACGTTGATTTGATGGTCTGAGTAATTTGTTGTTGATGGAACTGTCAACGAAGGATCACGGCTGCCTGCTCCTCTTGAGCTACTGCTGTTCAGGGTTTTTCCATAGGGCCTCGCTTAATGTTTGAAGTTTTGAACTCAACTGAACTGGCGCCGGCTGCGGATTCGCCAATTCTCTATACTTCGCAGGCAATCTCGCAACACCCTTCAGCGTTTTTTCCCTGATTCGACTGATGTTAGGCGCACTGTAGATAACTTTCCCATTCTTCAAGACATTAATTAAAAGTGGTTCACCCTCTACGTCGGCATCTTCGGATTGCAACGCTAGAATATCTGCCTCGATCTCCCCGTTCCCGGAGTATTTCCTATAGATCTGTTTAGCTCCAGGTATGGTTCGTTTCCCTTCGCTCGTCTTAACGCGAAAACTCACCTCGTCCCCACGCCGAATCGCAACGATCTTATAGATCGCTTGGAGCGCAGGGTCGTCACGGGAAGTGACAAGCTCCGTCCCAACGCCGAAAGCGTCAATTGGTGCACCCCTTGTGGTCAGGTCGTCAATGATGAATTCGTTAAGGTCACCGCTCACGAATATCTTCGTCTGCTTCAGTCCAGCATCGTCTAAGATTTTCCTAACCTTTACGCTCAACTCGTACCGGTCCCCGCTGTCAAGCCTAACAAGTGATGGTTTTAGGGAAACTGCCTTTTTCGCAGCCTCAAGCGTATCATAGGTGTCAAGTAGAAGCGCTGGGTTAGAAGGAAAGACCTTACAAAATCTCTGGAACGCTTCCTCCTCGGTTTCATAATTCATCACGAATGAATGAGCCATAGTGCCATAGATTGGTATCCCAAACCTATACCCTGCCAATACATTGGACGTCCCAACGCAACCACCGATAAAACTCGCCCTAGCGGCGAAAAGCGCAGCTTCCGGTCCGTGAGCGCGTCTGCCCCCAAATTCTACAATCTCATGCCCTTTCGCGCTCTGAACAACTCTCGATGCTTTCGTCGCAATCAACGTTTGAAAGTTAATGGTGGATAGAAGGAAAGTTTCCACGATTTGAGCCTCGATTATCGGGGCCGTCACTCTCATAATTGGTTCGTTGGCAAAGCATACCGTTCCTTCAGGGAGAGCCCAGGCATCGCCACTGAACCGAAGTTTGAGGAGGTAGGTGAAGAAGTCGTCGCTGATGCCTTTGAAAGCAGGGTGCTTTCGCAGGAAATCGACATGTTCCTTCTCGAAACGTAGGTTTTGAAGATACTCTACAGCTTGTTCCAATCCAGCCGCTATAAGATACGAGCGATTCTTCGGTAGGTTCCTGACGAAGAGTTCGAATGTAGCCTCAGCGGATTCTTTGTTCTCGAAATAAGCCGCCGCCATTGTCAACTCGTAGAGGTCTGTCGCGAGCGCGTTATCTTTTGGAAACAACCCCAAACAAATCCTCATCTGATTGGTTTAGGGCGTAATAATAATCGTTCTTCCGCCAGATGTGTCACTTTCTTATAGTTGAAGGTGAATTCTGAGGTTTGGTGCTTTGCTGTGGTTGCTGTGGTCGAGCGGGTTTTCATTAGCCTTAATGATGTTTCGAATTTGCTGCGAGGCAAAACAAAATGAGAGTTTACAAGCAAGTGGAAAACTGCCCCGAGTACAATGAACCCCACCAACACTTAATCGAAGACGAGAAAATTTTTTGCCATGCCGTAGGCAAATGGCTTAACGACCCAACAGGCATCTCCTATAAGGAATTGAAGGAACGCTGGAAAGAAAACAAATGAGAAACTGACGCAGTCATGTAGTTATGACAACAAGTTCACGGCTGATGATCGTCCACTATTCCAACTAGCGAGACAGATCGCAGGAACGCAAAACAAAAAAAATCCTTGTCACTGACGTAGCAGTGAATTTCTAAGAAGACTACGACTAAGAGTTCCGTACTTTGAAATTGTAAACTCGAACTGAACACATACGCCACATACGGCTACAAGGTGACTACAACAACAATAAGATGGAGCGAATGAACGGAGAACTCAGAGACCGAGAACGAGTTATGAGCCCTAGAGAAAACTGACACACCGATCTTGATAGGTATGCAACTGTATCATAACTTCATTCGACCACACATGGCTCTACACGGTAAGACTCCTTCAGAAGCTGCTGGAATTAAGGTTGAGGGAGAAAATAAGTGGTTGACGCTGATACAGAATATGACCAAAGCCAGATGTCTCTAGAACCTCTCAGGGTGAGGTTAGCGGTTTTGTTGCGGTCTTGCGTCTCATTACCGCGTATCCGATTATCATGAGTATGGCGAGTATTGGCAAGCCGTATGGGTACTCTACAACCGAACTAGTAAATACGGTAACAGTAGTGGCTGCTGTAATAGTATTTGTAATAGTACTTGTGACGGTCACGGTTGTTGTAGGGAGGGGGAGGATGGTGAAGGGCACGCAACCAGTGGGTATTGATAAGTCACCATCGACTTGGACGGAGTAAGAGCCGGCAGGCTCACCGCCAAACTCAGCAACATACACTGGTGGGATGTTAATGATAGGAGGCTGCGTCTGAAGTAAATTGCTTGAAACACAGCCTGTGCCATTATACAAACGCGAGAATGGCTTAGAGCTGGAGCTTAGCCCGTATATGGCGAAGATCTGATTTGGGTAGATTCGTGTCGCATTCCCGAATACAACTGCCGACACCGACCCCACATTACTGAGAAGGGCTACTGTGATTATGGTTAGGGTTAACACTGAGGTGGCCCACGCCTTCCGCATACCATTCCCTCTTTTACACGGTGAATTTCGTTGAATGTTATTCTTATTCGGGCAATCAACCTCAAGTCTTAGGTTGCTAGAGTAAATTCTTGGGGTCGCAAAAGTATCTAGCGGGTCAAGCCCGTCCTAGATCAACCGAAAAGTAACAGCGCGACGAACTTCGTTCATCAACCGTGAAGGTAACGTTACCTGAAGGTAGGTCGGTTAAATAGAGCAGTTACGTGAGGTAAGCGCCGCTGCGAGATTGTTTCACTCTGAACTACCAACACCATCGCGCCGGTCGTTCGCTGACTAGGCTAAGAAAGTGCAAAAAACTCTGTCGGAAACAAGGTTGCTACGAAATCACGAAATCCAACAAAAACGCTGGCTGTGTAATCGCTCTTTGTCGAGTTCGTTTTTTGGTGTTGTGGTTGGAAAGGTATAATTTAGGTCTTCAGAAAGTAAGTAAACACACGCTATTGTCTGTTGCTGGCTCGATGATTTGAGTCGATAACGTAGTGTTTTGAAAATGTAAGGGAGCTGGAATACAATTCTGGTTCCTTTCGTTCGTGGTTAATAGCGAATACCGAAATGGATCCCAATCTGGATCCAGTCATAGACTAGCCTCGAATGCGTGCAATGAGGGCATTGGCTTCCGCTTGTTCTTTCTCTGACGGTGGCTTTGGTCTGTACGTCACCTCTTGTGACCATCTAAGCAGATCCTTAGTCATCTCAGGAAGTTCTGAAGAAAGCCCGTAGCGTGCGCGTCTTCCAGTCCGGGTCATGTAGATAGCGAACGCCAATTTGTGGGCTTCTCTTGCATTGTCATAGTCTTTCTTGCTTCGTGTTTTGAGGTAGACATAGAGGGCGTCTAACAGAAGTTTGCGGTCCTTCTCATCTAGACGTAGACGACGCTCCAACCATCAATCGCCTAAACGGTACCATTGTTCGGCTGGCGTAAAACGGTACCGTTTCCAGCCATCTCCTTTCGTCCCTTTTGAAATCCGAGAGCCGCACCAGCTGCGAATCCTGTGGCAACGAAGGAGATGGTGCTGGCTAATGCGGTGAGTTAGCGAATCCTGTAGGCTGAGATCACTTATGCGGGGGCGTTTATTCGCGTATGGCACACGATCGCGAACCATGAAACACTAAGAAGATGCAATACGGAGATTCAGCGCTCCCTAAGCGCAAAGGTTGATTGTTATCTTAATTCTCGCATTTAGACT
>Ga0187868_1000097_pt1 | contig 79614 bp, 74 predicted proteins | sample June2016WEW_13_4_FD_133014 | JGI IMG/M metagenome (GOLD analysis project Ga0187868, IMG submission 133014) | Peatland microbial communities from SPRUCE experiment site at the Marcell Experimental Forest, Minnesota, USA - June2016WEW_13_40 | ecosystem: Environmental > Terrestrial > Soil >... | reverse complement strand
TTCCTCGCGAACGATCACGGACGGCGGTACTCTCCTCATGGCCTGGGCCTCCTTGTCGTTGTTAGCGCTACGACATGGTGGTTCAGGTCGCTTCGATTTACAGGGAGGCTAGGACGTCACCCAGGCGGAATCCCTCGACGAGTGCTTGGAATCCGAGCGATCGGTAGAACTCGTGCGCGTCCTTCCAGTGCTTGAGCGACAGAAGCTGAACCTTGCAATAGCGTGCGTCGCGAGGAGGGATGAAGTGGGATTCCTGCGGAAACAGAAGCCAATGTTCGACCTGACGGATCAGGCGGCTGTGGCCGTCATGGGCCACGAACTGATGATTGCTGAGGCCGCGGGTATCTCGGACGACGATCAAGCAGCCGAGAGCCAAAGGACCATCGCCGACGCCGTCTTGCAAGACATCGGTGGCATCCGTCGTTTCGCGCTTTTGATGAAGCAACTATCGACGGAAACGGCCAAAGGCAAACAGCTAGATGACAAGCTATTTGAGATAAGCGGGTATGACGCAGCCCGCGCACGGTTGTTTCCGGCAGAGACCGCGAGTGGTAACTCGTCAAAGTCGGCAAAGCGCATATCACCGTCCAGCTTCAGTCCTCCAAGGAAGCCCCGATTTGGGATCTGGCATTGTCCCCGATGCAATGTCGAGTGGACACGACTCCTTAACGCCGAGGATGTGTGTGCTACTTGTGGATCGGCTTTGGACGACGTCCGACCCTCTGTCATCGGGGGCGAGTAAGCGACGCAACCTGGACGCTGACAGACTGCGAGCACCGAAACGTTCTTCCCCGCGCCCCTATTCCGGCATAGCTTTGCGCGATGAGTCAATTTTACGACCACATCATCGCTCAGTACTACCTGGACCAGGAATTGGAACCGACCAACGGCCACGGCCGCTCAGATGTGAACCACCCCGGGATTCTTGGAGGCTCTGCCCTGGGCGCCTCGTCCCACTGATACACCTAAAGTGTTGGTCGCCTTCGGGCTGGCTTCTGTAACGAAGTGCCAATCGCCGGGTTGGAGTCGGCTCGGGTCTGAGCATGCCGGATACTGAATTAGGGGAGAGGATGCGATGCCGACGGGCACTGTAAAGAAGTTTTTCACCGAACGGGGTTTCGGGTTCATTGCTCCTGATAGTGGCGGTGACGATGTGTTTGTCCACGTCAGCGCCATCGAGGGAACAGGCTCCCAGGAGCTGGTCGAGGGACAACACGTGGAGTTCGAAGTCGAGCAGGGCCCGAAGGGACCCCAGGCGCAATCGGTGCGTTCTGCCTAGGCGCGCAGAACGCTCCGGGGAGAGACACCCCGCTGACAAAGGACGACAAAGGGAGAGTTCTTTTTCGCGCCGGGAGCCAAGGCGCAACACCGACGAGGAGGCGCTGGCCCTGCGTGAGGAGAACTGCTCGTATGCCTGGGTGGCTCGATCGTTGGGCTTCAAGTGGGTAAACGACGCCCGACAAGGTTTCTTGCGGGCGCTGGCGAAGCGTGAGGACGCCGAACGGGATGCCCTGCTTCGACGAGAGCTCGAGAGGTTGGACGAACTGGAGGCCCGGATCCGCAGACGTGATGAGAGCAAGCCCGACACGCTGGCTAGGCGACTGGCCGCCTTGGACAGGCTGCGCCAAGAACTGCTGAAACAATGAGCCTCCAGGATTCCCGGGCTATTCAGGATCGCGGTCATACCCCGGCTGGATGCCCCCTACCACCGGGCTCGGGGGGCTCACTTCTTGAGGTAAGCCTCTCGCGCGGTCAATGTGCCTCATTCGTGACTGCGCGTCCAGCCATTCGTTGCAACGAGCCAGTTGTCGTTCATCCGGAATATGTTGATGCCCCTCTGGGCCGTCCGTCTGTGATCCACAGCGCCGACAGACCGCCATCCGCCCGTTTGTCTCTGGAGAATGATGCTCATCGAGCCGAACGCCTACCTGCGTTGCTTCTTGTGAGACCACAGTTCTCTCCTCGCTCGGCGTGCCCCACTCCGGCTAATGCCGAGCCGGAAGGACCGCAGCGAACTCAAGATGAGCGAGTTCGTCCTTCGGCGTACCTTACGTCACACTGGGTCACCCGGGACTGTCTGCTCCCGTGCAAAGCCTCGTGGATCGACGGTGACAGGATAGGCGCGCTCAGATCAATCCCTTATCGAAGGAGGTCCCGGTGCCCGGTATTGGTGATCGAGTCCGATTGGCGTCCACGAAGGTGGGTCAGGCTCCTCGTGATGGCGTCGTGACCAGCGTGAATGGGGGGCTTTTCCGCATCAAGTGGTCGACGGGCGAAGAGTCATCTCTCATACCGGGAGCGGGATCAATAACTGTCGTCGGCGAGGCCTGGAAGGCATCGGGCAAGAAGCCTGCCAAGCGCACCACGGAGAAACGGGTGACCGCCAAGCGGGCTCCTGCGCGCAGAACAACCGCTCGGCGCACCGCCAGGTAGGAGACGCGATGGCCGAGGTAAAGATCGCGACAGCGCCATTCGAACTACCGGGCTACTTGGCTAGGCCGTCAGGCCAGGGACCGTGGCCGGGGGTTGTCGTCATCCACGACGCCTTAGGCATGAGCAACGATCTGAAGGACCAGGCCAACTGGCTGGCTGGCGAGGGCTACCTGGCCGTGGCGCCCGACTTGCTCTATTGGGGCAACAAGATGACATGTCTGCGCTCCGTCTTCCGCGATCTGCGAGCTCGACAAGGCCGAACGTTCAACGACGTGGAGGCAGTTCGTACGTGGCTATCTGGGCAGGATGACTGCACCGACAAGATTGGCGTCATCGGTTACTGCATGGGCGGCGGGTTCGCGCTGTTGCTCGCGCCTGGCCACGGGTTCTCGGCGTCAAGCGTCAACTATGGGCAGATTCCAAAGGACGCTGACAGCTTTCTAAGCGGAGCCTGTCCGATCGTCGGAAGCTTTGGCGCCAAGGACCGAACGCTACGGGGTGCAGCAGACCGACTGGAGCGGGCATTGACGGTAGCCGCCGTGGATCACGACGTGAAGGAATATCCCGATGCCGGGCACTCGTTCCTCAACGACCACGACAGTGCCCTCTTTGCAGTGATGGGGAAAATAATCGGAGGCGGCTATCACGAGCCTTCGGCTCAAGACGCCCGTCAGCGGATCGTCTCATTCTTCAACACTCACCTCAAGTCGTAAGGGACGAAGCCAGCCAAGATGCCGGTGAGGATGGATGACAACGGCACCGAGAAGCCGTTTCCCTACCCATTAGTGAGATGCGGCGGGATCAGGAGTCATCCTGATAATCCGGGTGCCCTACGCTTACAGGAGTGTCCCAGACCAGGACGAACGTTTCACGCGTGTGGGTGCCGAAAACCTCACCCGTAGGTCTCACGCAGCAAGTTCGTACTCATGGATGAGACCACCGAGCCGGTCTGTTCTTCGCAGTTGCTTCGCGTCGAGACAAGAGGTCGACGGCGATTCTGGCGTTACCGAAAGGGGAGGTGTCTGGTCGAGTGAACGGTGCGGCCTATGGCTGTTGTAGTGGTCGATGAACGTTGCGAGCACGACCTCGAGCTGGCGCCGGTGGAAAATCAGCATCCGGTCTAGACACTCCCGGCGGACAGTCCCCACAAAACGCTCGGCGAAAGCATTGGCCTGAGGAGCTCGGACCGGCGTTCGGATGATCCGTATTCCTTCTGCATGAAAGACCTCGTCGAAGTTGGCAGTGAACTTGGCGTCGCGGTCCCGAATGAGGAACCTGATAGGTCGTGCTCGCTCCGCTAGTGCCGAGTTCAGGTTGCGAGCTTGTTGGACGACCCATACTCCTACCGGGCTGGCGGTGATCCCGCTCAGGTGTACCCGGCGGGTGTCGATCTCGATGAAGAAAAGTACGTAGAGGCGCCGGAGCAGCACGGTGTCGACGGTGAAGAAGTCACAGGCCAGCATCGATGACGCTTGGGCTCGAAGGAACTCGGCCCAGGTCGGGCCAATCCGTATCGGTGACGGTTCGATCCCATGGTGGCGAAGGATCGTCCAGATACTCGAGGGTGCGAGACGCACGCCCATCGTGGCCAGCTCGCCGTGGATCCTCCTATACCCCCAAGTTGGGTTCTCCCTCGCCAACCGAAGGACGATCCCGACCGTGCCCGCGGGAAGGCTCGGCCGACCCTGGCTGTGGGGATAGGTCCATCGGCGCCGCACGAGGTCTCGATGCCAGCGGAACAATGTTTCGGGCTGGACGAACAGTTGTCCAAGGTGTCGACGATTGAGGAGCCGGTGAGCCCGGCGAGCAGTGCTCGGTCAGAAGAACGCAGCGCAGGGCGCGCCACCTGGCGACGGAGCACTGCCACCTCATGGCGAAGCATGACGACCTCGGCGGCGAGTTCACTGCTTTCATAACGAAAGAGTCGGAGTAACTGGAGGACTCGGACGAACGCTAGGTAGAAGAAGGAGAGCGCCATGGTCCAGCTTCTCCGACGGCGTCACCTTCGCAAATCTCCAGGTGTGGGGCTTGGATGAGTTTCTCGGCACCCACACGCTACGTACCAGGTCGGACGTCGGTCGGCTTGGGAATCTGGTTGACGAGCTCGACCACCTTATGGGGGTGGACGACTGCGGGCAGGAGCAATTTCAGCAGGTCCGTCAGGTGGAAGCTCTCTACCTCCAGGGTGGCTTTGGCATTAGCAGCGATGTGGCGGATGTCGAACCTCGTAGGAGAGACCGGAATGACCGGCTTGTCGAGGCGTAGGAGCCCGTAGACGGCCTCCATGGCGGTTCGCACAGAGGTCTCCACGGTGAAGACGCAGTCATCGTCCACCTCGACGAACTGGCCGAGGAAGCCGAGGTTGAGGCAACCGTCGGGGATGACGCTCGGCCGGTCGCCGATGGCCCGTGGCATGAACTGGCTCGTGATGTACGGCATGCCCGCCAGTGACACCTTGGCGTGGGCCAGGAACTCCTCGACACGGTCCCCGTACCCGACGTGATAGAGGAACTCGGTGAGGATCTCGTTCCCGGTGCATTCCACCATGGGCTTCTTGATGTAGTCGCCGACGTTGTTCCCTCGCAGCCCGTAGGCCCAGAAAACGTCCACGTTGTCGGGCTGGTTGGGGAAGAAAGGCTTGGAGTGGATGATGAACCCCAGATCCCACCCGGAATCCTTCACCGTGACGCCGCCACCGGTGCCTCGCTTGTTGCCACTGACCTTCTCGATGTAGTCGACGAAGTCCGGATAATCGACCAGGGTGACGAAGAACGAGATCCACCGGGTCTTCTCCGGCCAGCTGGTGAACTTCTCCGGATGCCCGAACTTCGGGTCGAGCGCCGCCAGCTTCTCCCATAGGGTGAACACGCCGCGGTCGTGGCGGTCGAGGTTCCACGGCACGGCATTGCCATTATCGCCGTAGGTGGTGTTCTGGGTCAGCGACCCGTTGGTAAAGAACACGAGGTCATCGGCCGTGAGGTTGATCTTGGAACGGTCCTGCGCTGACTGGATGGTGAGGTCCGTGACGGTGGTCTTCCCGCCCCCTGATTCGAGGGCCATGTCGACAACCCGGGTCCCCAGGGCGAAGCGGACTCCCAACCGTTGGAGCCAGACGATGAGCGGGCGGATGATCGAGTCGAACTCGTTGTACTCGGTGTGCAGGATGCCTTCGAGGCGTGATATCGACTCGGCGAGGTGCATGAACCGTAGCTGGTACCGCCGCATCTCCATCACGCTGTAGTAGTCATCGAACGACAGGATCCGGGAGAACATCAGCCAGAAAACCGAGTTGAAGAAGCTCGGTGGGAACCAGTCGCGGATGGACATGTCCTGCAGGTCGGTTTCAGGCGTGACGAGCAGGCGGAGGAGCTGCGCTGCGCAATCCTTTGGAAGCATCGGTTGCGACTCGTAGTCAGCCTTGTGTCCCTGCTTCTCGATGATCCGCCAATGTGACGAGATTGGTTCGCGGCAGTTGACCTCTCGCGTCTCGTCCAGGACGGTGCGCCCAGGCCGCGTCAGGGACGGCACCTTGCTACAGAGGTACCAGAGGCACTCCATGTGCGCCTCGAGCTCCCGCTCGCCGCGGCAGACGTAGCCTGTCGACGCATCGCCGGTCCCGTCCATCGACCCGCCCAGGACCGGTAGATCCTCGTAGACCGTGATGTTGCCGGCCGGCATGTGGGCATCGGTCGCCAGAAACGCTGCCGCAGCCAGGCCACCGATCCCACCCCCGATGATGTGTGCCGTCTTGCGGTCGACGCCGTCCGGAATGGCGGCGTTGGCCTGATCGTAGAAGAGCATTGTCGCCTCACGTGGTCGCCTCACGTGCCAGATGTCTCTTCGAACAGCGAACTCGCCAGCTCCGGCATTGGCTAGGGCCAATAGTCTCTAAGTCTTCGCCGGGAAGCATTTTGCGGCGCAGCAAGCCCCACCCTGGAAGTGATGCCGAATCCGGTCAAGCTGGCACCTGAGGCGACCGGTCGAGATCACCACTGCTGGGCAATCCCGAGCCATCTGAGCTTACCTGGCGTGGCCGAACGTCCTGGCAACCCCAAACTTGACCCGTCTGCTTGGCCCTCTCCTTAGAGCGCAAACCGTCCCATATCGCTCACCAAGTCCCCCGGGGCTGAGAGTGTCTCCAAACGCTGGGTCAGCGAGACGCCAGATGGGTGGCACCTCGTGCTGCGCCAAGCAGAACCGGTGGGTCGATGTTGGGGCATGTCGTTCTTATCGTGACGTCGGCGACGAGAACTTACTGTCGATGTAGGCATGGAGGTCGTCGCGCAGATCGGTGATTCCGCCCGCGACCTTCAGGTCAAGGAGCCCCATGAGCCTCTCGACGTCCTCGAACGTCTTGGCCGACCGCGCATCGGCGGCTTCGTTCTGAAGGTTCTGCCCGACCATAAGCGATGGGAGGAGGACCAGCTGGAGGAAGGTCTGGGCAACCCATGACACCAGGGCGATGATGCTGGCCTTGATGATGACGGCGGGGAAGAACCCGTTGAATACACTGAAGCCTGACAACACGGCGGGCAACGAGCAGAGGGCAAGGACACAGAAGATCCAGAAGCATGTCATTGTCCCGACGTATCTCGTGAGAGCCAGTGCCACCCGCTTGTTGAACCGCTGGTAGGCGCTCTCCGCAGGCATGTGGTCGAGTACGCGTCCATGGACGGCGATGCCGCGCCCCGTCCATCCATGAGTGGGTTCCCTCTTGGGTGTGGTCGTGTTGGTTGCAGTCAAGGCGAAGCCCTTTCGTTGGGAGTTGTTGTCACGGAGCTGTCAGTGGACCGGAATTGCACATTTGAAAGCACCTTCAAACGAGATAGACACTACGCAGATAGAGACTGTCGGTGGTGCGACGAGCGCCCGATAGGTGCCTAATCCTGCGCACCGACGCACTATCCCAATAACCCGACCGGCCCCTGCTCTGTGAGTGCCCCCGACCGCCGGGTCTGGGGACCCAGGACACTCGGAGACTGTCTTTCTGTAGCGTGTCAGACATGCGATTCGGAATCGATGTCGCTCAGCAGAGGATGGAGTGGGACGAGCTTCTCACACGGACACGCTTGGGCGAAAAGTCGGGCTTCGAAGGGGCGTGGGGGTTCGATCATTTCCAACCCATGTATGGGGAGGGACCCGGCAACTGCTTCGAAGGAATGACGACGCTGGCGGCCCTGGCGGCGTCGACCACTTCGATCCGAATTGGGCTGCTTGTTACTGGCGTCACCTACCGGCATCCTTCGGTTCTGTGTGCGCAGGCGATCACAGTCGACCATATCTCCCACGGCCGACTCGACCTCGCGGTAGGTGCCGCGTGGTTCGAACCCGAGCACCGGGCGCTCGGGATCGGATTCCCCGCCACCAGTGACCGATTCGACCTCTTGGAAGACACGTTAGAGATCGTGATCCGCCTCATGAGCGGCGAGGCCGTCTCTTACGAGGGGAAGACGACCGCGCTAACGAGCGCGACGCTCCGCCCCCTACCAGTGCAGCGGCCCCACCCTCCCATCTGGATTGGTGGCCATGGGCCGAAGCGGACGCTACCTCTCGTAGCGCGCTATGCCGACATGTGGCACCACTTCGCATCCCCGCAGGAGTACGCACGCATTTCGGCCACCGTGGACTCCCTCGCCACAGAGGCCGGTCGGGATCCGGCATCGATCGGGCGGGCGTCGTCGCTTTCGATATCCGAAGGATGGGACGAGGTGCGCGAAACGATCGAAGCCTATGCAGCAGCCGGCGTCTCCTACCTCGTGTGCGGCTGGCCGTCCGAAGGGCACGAAAGGGTAGGTGAGTTCGCGGAAGAGGTGATGGGCGAGTACCGGTGAATGATGAGCCGCACGGACAATCCTCGGTTACTCAAGGCCCGTAGGGTCCAACAGTCGGGGCAGCGCGTCGTCGCGGTTCGAACGGGAGCTGGCTGCATTGAACTGGCGGGACGCGGAGGCGGCCAGCCGTGGCGACGGGTCGGGGATCCGCGCCACCAACGCTGGAGCCGTCGCCGGGTTGGTCACTGCTGGGCTGTGGCGCCGTTGATCGATGATGGTCAAGCCGCGAGTTCGTATTCGTGGATGACTCCGCCGAGGAGGTCATGGCGGTGGACTGCTCCGGCGTTGGCGGCTCGTGGCGCCGGATGTGGTGGCGTGAGGTCAAGGCTGCGATGCGGCCTGCCCCGGTTGTAGTGGCAGACGTACTCGGCAAGGACTCTCTCGAGGTGTCCTCTGGAGAGCGCGAGGATGTGGTCCAGGCAGTCCTCTCGGACGGTGCGCACCCAGCGTTCGGCGAACGCGTTCGCGTTCGGGGAGCGCACGGGGGTGAGGATGGTTTCGGCGCCCATCGAGGCGAAGATGTGGTCGAAGCCGGTAGTGAACTTGGTATCCCGGTCGCGGATGAGGAACCGCACCCACCGGTGGGTCTCCTCGAGCTCGGCACAGAAGTTGCGTGCCACCTGGGTCACCCAGGGGCCGTTAGGGTTGGCGGTCACACCGAGGAGATGCACGACGCGGCGTTCCACTTCGATGATGAACAGCACGTAGTAGTGGCGGAGCAACACGGTGTCAACGGTGAAGAAGTCGGTCGTCACGATGCCCTTGGCTTGGGCGCGGAGGAACTCGGACCAGCTGGGTCCGATTCGACGTGGTGCTGGGGGAAGCCCATGGCGGCGCAGGACGTTGGCGACGCTGCCCTTCGAGACGCTGACACCGAGCTTCTTCAACTCGCCGGCGATGCGCAGGTAGCCCCAGCGGGGGTTCTCCCGGGCCAGACGGAGGATCAGTTCGACCGTGGTCTCCGGGAGGGGTGTGCGTCCTGGTCGTCGGTGTGGGTAGGTCCAGCGCCGCCTGACGAGCGCCCGGTGCCAACGCAGGATCGTCTCGGGGGTAATTAAGAAGGTCGCCCAGCGCTCACGCGGCACGAGCCTGGCCAAAGCGGCGACGAGCGCCCGGTCGGTCCAGCTGAATCGTGGCCGAGCGACCTGACGGCGCAGGATCGCCAGTTGGTGGCGAAGCAGGAGGATCTCGGCGTCCTTGGCGAGGGCGTCCATCCGATGGATGCGAATGAACTCGACGACGCGACGGACCAGGCGATAGAGGAAGCTGAGCGCCACAATCGGGAGCCTGGCCGGGTGCATCGTGCTTGGTCAAGCCCGCGATCGAGTAGATGAACCCTACGGGCCACTGCTCTATTCGGAGGCCTTGCGGCTGTCGGAGTTGCAGGCTCAGCGGTTCCTCAAGATGGTTGGCGTAACAGAGCCAGCAGTACCGGAACGAGTGATCACTGAACTTCCACGGGTTCGGGTGTCGCGGATAAGCCCGTTTCCGACCTCTGGTGCTACTCACTGGGCACAGGGTCAGTGGTTGATCGTCTTGAACGGTGCCGAGCCGGCTGGGCGGCAGCGCTTCAGCCTGGCCCATGAACTCAAGCACATCATGGACCACCGGTTTACCAGTCTCATCTACAGCGCGTTCCCAGAGAGTGAACGGAACGCCATGGTCGAGCAGATCTGCGACTACTTCGCTGGCTGTTTGTTGATGCCCAGGCCCTGGGTTAAGCGAATCTACTGCTCCGGTACCCAACACCTATCCGAGTTAGCACGAACCTTCGGTGTCTCCCAAGCAGCCATGGCTGTTCGGCTGAGCCAGATTGGTTTGACCCCACCAGCACCCCGCTGCCTGCCAGTGGACAAGGACTGGACGCTACGAGCTCTGAGCGAGATCGTTGGGCGGCCACTCTACGAGCGGGCTGCCAGCTTTGTGACCTAGATAGGAAGAGAGGAACACGTGCCTCACGCAACGACCGCCAAGAACAAGAAGGTGGTCGCGCGCGGGGAAACACCGTCCACCAATCGGAGAACCAGCTACGGACGTCGAGCGGTCCTCTATCTGCGTGTGTCATCAGTAGGTCAAGTCAACACGGACCGCGATGGTGAAGGCTTCTCGATCGCCGCTCAACGGGATGCTTGTCTCCGCAAGGCACAATCTCTTGATGCTGAAGTGGTTGAGATCTACATCGATGCCGGTGAGTCGGCCCGCAAGGCAGACCGACCACAGCTTCAGGCCATGCTCGAGCGGCTCCGCACGAAGCGAGACGTTGACTTCGTCATCGTGCACAAGGTCGATCGTCTAGCTCGCAATCGCGGCGACGATGTTGCGATCACCATGACCATCCGGAGCTCTGGCGCTCAGCTTGTCTCAGTTACTGAGAACATTGACGAGACCCCAAGCGGCATGTTGCTGCACGGCATCATGTCTTCAATAGCGGAGTTCTACAGCCAAAACCTGGCAACTGAGATCGTTAAGGGCACCCGCAAGAAAGCTGAGAAGGGCGGTTATCCTGGTTATGCACCAATCGGCTACTTGAACAAGCAGGATCTCTCCGGCGGGAATGAGCTGCGCTGGATCGAATCCGACCCCGACAGAGCTCCACTGATTCGCTGGGCCTTTGAGGCGTATGCCAGCGGTGACTACACGCTCAACCAGTTGACACAAGCCTTGCGCGAGAAGGGGCTAACCACAAGAAGCTCACCAAAACACCCCTCACAACCGCTAGTAGTGCGCCACGTCCACAACATCCTGAGAAGCCGCCTCTACTTGGGTTTGTTCACCTGGGGAGGTGTCGAATACCAAGGCAGCCACGAACCGCTTGTCAACATCGAGACGTTCGCGACCGTCCAAGCCATCATGGCTAGTCGTCGCAAGGTTGGGGACAGGCCGCAGAAACATCCGCACTATCTGAAAGGAACAGTCATCTGTGCGCGCTGTGGCTCGCGGATGCTGTTCAGTCGCAACCGTGGGCACATGGGCATCCTTTACGACTACTTCACTTGCATTGGTCGCCACAACCACCGCAATACTTGTGATCTGCCCCATGTCTCGGTTGCCGCCGTCGAGGACGCAATCGCTGCCTACTACGAGACGATCGTCCTCGGGCCAGACCTGATGGTCGCTATCCACGATGCACTGATGAAGTGTGCCCGCAGGCGTCATGCGTCGATGGACCACATTGCAAAGCGCGAACGCAAACGGATCCTTGACTTGGAGCAGGAACGACGCAAGCTTCTTGAGGCGCACCTGGCTGGTGCCGTACCTCTGGATCTTCTGAAGGAGCGTCAGGATCGGATTACAGCTGAGTTGGCTAACGCAGGCGCCGCTTTGGCTAACACTGAGGTTCATTGGGAAACGATGGAGGCCAACCTTAAGGCAGCCCTTGGCCTGGCGACACGATTCGGCGAGGCTTACCGGAAGGCGAAGCCCACGGTGCGTCGCCACTTCAATCAAGCGGTCTTTGAGTGGGTGAAGATCGACGTTGACGGCGAGGTAACTCGGGTGGAGCTGGCTCAGCCCTTTAAGAGCCTGCTCGACAAGGATCTGCCCTCCCGTTTGGCTCAGGAAATGAAGAACCCCGGCTACCTCAAGAGGAGTCGGGGTTCGAACATGGACCTTCTGGTGGAGGTGGCGGGAATCGAACCCGCGTCCTCCAGCGTTTCAACGGGCCTTCTCCGAGCGCAGCCGGCAGTTTCGTCTCGGGTCCTGAACCACCGCCGGCGGCTGTCCTGGGCCCCAGTCACCCTTCGTTGTCCCCGGGGGCTGGGCGACGACGCCCTTCGGGTAAGTCCCAGTAGATGACGCCCGTACCCGACCCCTAGGACTAGGGCCGGACGGACGGGCTACTGATTAAGCAGCCAGCGCGAGCTGAGGCTCGGCGTTTGTTTTATGTCCCGGCTCTTTAACGTGGCTCCGGGGACCACGGCTCGCTTCTCCCGTATCGACTACCGGAGTCGAAACCGATCACCCCCTTGTAGGCAACACCCCATTCTACCGGTCGGGGGCGATGGCGATCACTCGAGCTCCCTCCGGCTGCCACGGCTAGTGCCCCTGCCGGTCGCCCGGGCGGCTTCACGTGCTGCCTCACGCTCGGCGTCGCGAGCGGCGATGGCATGGCGCTTGTCGTAGAGGCGCCGGCCTCGTGCAAGAGCGAGCTCAACCTTTGCGCGGCCGTCCTTGAAGTAGATGGACAGCGGCACCAGGGTGAGCGACTGCTGCTGGGTGCGACCGAGGAGTTCGTCGATCTGGCTCCGGTGCAACAGCAACTTCCGCCGCCGGTCAGGGTCGTGGGCGCCGAAGCCGGATGCGTTCTCGTAAGGCGGAACGTGCACACCAAGGAGCCACGCCTCGCCCTGCTCGACCCGGGCGTAGGAGTCGGCGAGGGTGACTCGGCCCGCGCGGAGCGACTTGACCTCGCTTCCCTGAAGGGCGATGCCGCACTCGAACGTCTCGAGAATGTCGTAGTCGTGCCGGGCGCGCCGGTTGCGCGCGACCGTGCGATAGCGGCCGTCCTCGGTCTCTCGCTTGGATCGTCTGGACCTGCGTCCTGGTCCTTTGGCCGCGGCCACGTGCGGAGGGTAGCGGAGACGAAGGGAGGGTGGCAGAGGCGTCGAAGCTGCGGGCACCGTCCCGATACCCTGGGAGTTCGTGCTGAGACTGCCCACCCAGGTCCGTACACAGATCCTCGGTCACTGCCTGAGTGGCCTACCCGACGAAGCGTGCGGGCTCATTGCCGGGGACTTCGCCGCAGGTCAGGTTTCGCGCTGCTTCCCCACCCGTAACATGGCGGCCTCGTCCAAGCTCTACACGGTCGATCCTCGCGAGCACCTTCACGCCGAGCTGGAGGCCGAGAAGCTAGGGCTCGAGATCATCGGGGTTTTCCATTCGCACACCCACACCGACGCCTACCCGTCGAATACCGACGTCGAGCGGGCGAGCACACCTCTGAGCGACCCCCGGTGGCACTACGTGCTCGTCTCGCTACGCGACCCCCGCCCCGTGCTGCGCTCGTACCGCATCGTGGACGGGCAGGTGAGCGAGGAGCCCGTCGTGGAGATCGACGAGCCCCGGTAGAATACCGACTGAAATCGTCGACATTCGTCGGTCCCGTTCGCCGTGAGGACCCACTTGCTCGAGGCGCCGGTGGCAGAGGGATGGAAGGAGGAGGTCGTGCCAGTCGAAGTGCGCCTGCCAACGGTCCTTCGTCCCCACGCCGGCGGGCAGACGATCGTCTCGGCGAGGGGTGCCACGATCGGGGAGGTGCTGGCCGACTTGACGCACAGCTATCCCGCCATGGCCGGGCAGCTGCTCACGGACGACGGGACCTTGCACCGTTTTGTGAACGTCTACGTGAACGACGACGACGTCCGTTACCTGGACAAGCTGGACACCAAGGTCGCCGAGGGCGACACGGTGTCGATCCTTCCCGCGGTGGCGGGGGGTTGATCTCGCTGACGGCGCGCTGGCCGCTCGGGCGACGAGGACTTGGGCCATGGCTCTAGTAGGGGGTGTGCTGGAGCTGATCGGCAACACCCCGCTGGTGGATGTGAGCCAGCTCAGCCCGAACCGGGAGGTTCGCATCCTGGTGAAACTCGAGGGGCACAACCCCGGGGGTTCGGTCAAGGACCGGATCGCCCTGTCGATGGTGGAGGAGGCCGAGAAGGAGGGTGTGCTCACCGCGGGGGCGGCGCTTCTCGAGCCCACCTCAGGGAACACCGGGATAGGGCTGGCTCTCGTCTCGAGGTTGAAGGGGTACCACTTGAGGGTCGTGCTTCCTTCGAACGTGTCGGTCGAGCGTCGCCAGGCGCTGGAGCTGTGGGGGGCCGAGATCATCGAGTCCCCGGGTGGCGAGGGCTCGAACGGCGCTGTGCGAATGGCCGAGCGGCTCCATAACGAGCACCCGGAGTGGGTGCTCCTCAACCAGTACGCGAACCACGCCAATCCGAAGGCCCACTACGAAGGCACGGGGCCTGAGATATGGCGGGACTGCCCCGAGGTGACCCATCTCGTCGCCGGGCTCGGGACCTCGGGAACTCTGCTCGGAGTCGGGCGCTTCCTGAAGGAGCGCAATCCTCGTGTCGAGGTCTGGGCGGTGGAACCCCCGGCGGGGGAGATGGTCGACGGACTTCGCAGTCTGGACGAGGGGTACGTTCCCCCGATCTTCAGCGACCTCGGAGGTGCCGAGTTGCTCGACCGTAAGACGATCGTGGGGCCGCGCGCGTCTGTGGAGTGGACGCGCCGGCTGGCCGAGGCAGGCATCTTCGCTGGCCTCTCGTCGGGGGCGGCCATGGCGGGAGCTGCCAAGTGCGCCCGGGCGATCTCGTCTGGCGTCATCGTCGTGGTCTCTGCCGACGGGGGGTGGAAGTATCTGTCCACCGGGGCGTGGACCGACGACATCGACGTGGTGACCGAGCGCGCCCGACGAACGATCTACTTCTGAGCTCGATGAGTCGAAACACAGTGCCCTTTCGTCCGGACAAGGTAGATCGGTTCCGGATGACCAGCTTCGAGGCCGACCCAGCGAACGCGACCGTCTCTCTTCGTTACGCCCTCGACGACGACTACCACTTCGAGGAGCGCGTCGACTTCGGCGGCGCCGTTCGTACTCTGTCTCGGGGGAAGGAGCGCGGTTTCGAAAAAGCGGCGCGCCTTCTTCATCTGGTGGCTGGTGTCAGCTACTACAAGACCGCTGCCCCGCGACGCATAGTGGTGGAGACCGGCGCGCTGACCCGAGCCGAGATGCGTCTCTGTCGGGATATCTATGACAAGGGCATGCGCGAATTCGCCTACCGAAACGAACTCGCCGTGCCGATCGACCTCGAGATCTCCGCGTCGGGCGACGCGGAGGTCTCCGTCGCCGAGGCCCCCGAGCCGGGCGTGGCCGTTCCCATCGGCGGTGGGAAGGACTCGATCGTCGTGGTCGAGGCCCTGAACAAGCGGGGCGGGGCAAAGGCGCACGGGCCAAAGCCGCATGGGGCAAAGCCGCACGGGGCGAAGGGGCCGAAAGACGAGCCGGAGGACCCGAAAGACCCGCAGGACCTACGTCCACTGCTGGTCTCGGTGAACCCGAACCCGGCCGTGGAACGGATCGCGTCCATCTCCGGGCTCGACTTGGCGAGGATCCGGCGGACCCTCGACCCGCTTCTGTTCGACCTGAACGAACGAGGCGCTCTCAACGGGCACGTGCCGGTGACGGCGATCGTCTCCCTCTTGGCCGTTGCCGGTGGGTACCTCTGGGGCTATGACACGACTGCGATCGCGCTCGAGAGCTCGGCCGACGCTCCCACGAGGGTGCTCGGCGAAGAGTCGGACGGGACGGATATGAGCCGCGTGGACGTCAATCACCAGTGGAGCAAGTCGGTGGAGTTCGAGGCCCAGTTGCAACAGGTCCTTCGTGAGTCGGTCCACGAGTCGATCCGGTTCCTGTCGCCGCTCAGGATGTTCAGCGAGCTCGAGATCACTGCTGCGTTTGCGACGCTCACCCCCTACCTGTCCGCTTTCAGGAGCTGCAACCGGGCCTCTCGGGTCTGTGGTCCAGTGGACGGCTGGTGTCTCGCTTGTCCGAAGTGTCGGTTCGTGTTCCTCGCTCTCGCCACCGCGCTCGCGCGACGAGACGTCACGGCGATCTTCGGGGCGGACCTGCTCGACGACGAAGCCCAGGCGGAGGGCTTCTTCGACATGCTCGACGCGCGACGTAAGCCTTTTGAGTGCGTAGGCACCGTGGAGGAGGTCGCTCAGGCATTTCGCCAGCTGCTGGGAGACCCGGCGTGGTCCGGCGCCGCCGTGATAGAGCAGATGAGACATGCAATCGAGGAGCTGCCGGCACCCGGTCGGCACGTTCGCGTCTCGACCGGCGAGGTCTTCGCCGAGGTCCGGCGCGCCTTGGTCGAGGCGGCTCCCGTTTGAGCACACGAGAGAGCGCGACAGGGTGAACCGGTCGACGAAGATGGTGGTGGTATGAGCAGACCTTCGTCCGCCACCGGCATGGAACGGCTGCGCACGTCGCACGTTGCCGTCTGGGGGACCGGGGTCGAGGGGCTCGACGTGGCAAGGGCTGCGCTCGAGCGCGGGGCGGACATCGTCTTCGTCGACGACCGGGTGGGGGAGCCCGGGGCCACTCGGAACGCAGGGTCTGTCCCGGTGGACGGTGTGGACGTTCCTCTGCGCCACCCGGCGGTTCTGGGCGAAGAGCACTTCGACTGCGTGGTGCGCTCTCCGGGAGTGTCGGTCTACCGCGACGAGCTGCAGAAGGTCATCGCAGCGGGGTCTACGTTGACGTCGGCGACCGCTATGTGGTTGGAGGACTTCTCGGACAGTCGCGTGATCGGCGTGACGGGGACGAAGGGGAAGACCACGACGGCGTGGCTGACCGCGATCTTGCTGGAGGCATGCGGCCTTCGGGTACGGCTCGGGGGGAACATGGGCACGCCGCTCACCGAGCTGTACGGCGAGGAACCGAGCGACGTCTACGTCGTGGAGATCTCGAGCTTCCAGGGTGCCGACGTGAAGGTCTCACCGATGGTGGGTGTTCTGACCCTTCTGGCGCCCGATCATCTCGACTGGCACGGGAGCTACGACCGGTACGTGCGCGACAAGCTGAACCTCTTCGACCATCGCACGGACGTCGCTCTTGCGGTGAGCTCGTCGAGCCCCGACGCGATCGCCGGGACAGCCCGATACGCGCGACGAGTCCTTTACGGCGGTGAGGGGCGCGTCACGGTCCGCTCCGGGGAGGTGATGCTCGACGGCGAGCACCTGCTGGACCTCCACGCCTCGGCGCTGAGGCTTCGCGGCGAGCACAACCAGGTGAACCTGTGCGGGGCACTCACCGCGTGCTTGCTCGAGGAAGGCCACCTTCCCTCCCCCGAGTCGCTCGGGCAGGCGTTCGAGAAAATGCCGGTCCTGCCGCACCGGCTCCAGACGGTGGGAACCCGCGGGGGGATCGAGTTCGTGAACGACGCGCTGGCGAGCAACCCTGCAGGCACCATCGCGGCGCTTCGCACTTTCGCGCGACGACGAGTCTGCCTGATCGCCGGGGGCCAGGACCGCGGGGTCGATCTAGGCCCACTGTTGGGAGCGATCAACGGCATGCGACCGCGACCTGTCGTCGTATGCCTTCCGGACCTCGGCGAGCGCTTGCGCGTCGAGCTCGCCTCGTCGGGGCCCGAGGTCACCTGCGTTCGGGCGCCGACCGTGCACGAAGCGGTTCTCCAGGCGAGCACGCTGCTCGGGGAGGAGGGGGTGTTGCTGTTCTCGCCCGCAGCTCCGACACCTCGCGTGGAGGGCACCTACGTCCAGCGCGGGGCAGCTTTCAACGAGGCGGTGTCAGAGCTCGGAGCTTCACGTCCGTGATGACCTTGACTGTGCTCGGTTGTGACGGCAGCTACCCGGGCCCCTCGGGACTTGCGGGCGGGCAGGGCTCGAGTGGCGCCGCAAGCGGGTATCTCGTGCGCTCGTGGGGCTCGGGCACCGCGCTGTGGGTCGACGCGGGCCCCGGGACGTTCGCGAACCTGCAGCGGTTCTTGGACCCGCTGCGCCTTTCGGCGGTCATCCTCACCCATGAGCACGCCGACCACTTCAGCGACATCGAGAGCCTGCTGACGGCGGGACGGTGGGTGCTCGGGTTTCGACGCGATCCCATCCCGGTCTTCGCCTCCCCGGGCATTGAAGCGAAGCTCGCCTCTGAGGTAGACGGGATCCTCGATTGGCGTGAGGTGGGCGACGGTGAGGGGGCTCGAGTCGGTGACCTGAGGATCAGGTTCTCGCGCACCGACCATCCACCGGTCACCCACGCGGTCCGCATCGAGGGAGACGAGGGCGCCCTGGGGTACTCTGCCGATTCCGGGCCGGGGTGGTCGCTCGAGGCTCTCGGCCCGGGGCTCGACCTGGCTCTGTGCGAGGCCACCTACACGAGTGACTACCAGGGGACGGCAGGGCACATGACGGGACGTGAGGCGGGGAGATCGGCAAGAGCGGCGTCGGTTCGTAGGCTCGTGATCACGCACCGGTGGCCCACGATCGCCGCCGAGGACGTCCTCGCGGAAGCGGTTGAGACCTTTGGTGGTCCGGTGGAGCAGGCCGCCGTCGGCCGTGGTTACTCGCTTTGATCGAGACGGTGATCGATCCAGGTGGTGGACCTTTGATCCAGGTGGTGGTCGATCCACTGGAGGCGAGCTAGTGGTTGACCCAGCTGTCAGAAACGGGGTGAGCGCGAGGTGAGCGAACCGGTGAGCAGTGCAGGCGCGTCGGATCCCAGGGTTCTGCGACCCGACGGCAGGATGCTCGACGAGCTGCGCAAGGTCATGTTCACGCGCGACTTCACCGAGCTCGCCGCCGGTTCGGTCCTGGTCGGCATGGGCAGGACGATGGTGCTCTGCACCGCTTCGGTAGAGGAGCGCGTCCCTCCCTGGATGCGGGGCAGCGGGAGGGGTTGGGTCACCGCCGAGTACTCGTTGCTCCCGGGCTCCTCAGCCGAGCGCATCGGACGCGAGGCGGCCAAGGGTCGCCAGTCGGGGCGGACCCAGGAGATCCAACGCCTGATCGGGAGGTCGCTTCGCGCGGTGACCGATCTGGTGTCGATGGGCGAGCTGCAGGTGACCGTGGATTGTGACGTGCTGCAGGCCGACGGGGGGACGCGCACAGCCTCCATCTGTGGTGCCTATGTGGCGTTGCACGACTGCTTCACCCGTCAGATGCAGAAGGGTCTCATATCCATTCATCCGCTCGGGGACGCGTGTGCCGCAGTGTCTGTGGGGGTCGTCGACGCAGTCTGCATGTTGGACCTCGACTACTCCGAAGACTCGAGGGCGGAGGTGGACATGAACGTGGTGATGACCGGCAGCGGGCGTTTCATCGAGGTGCAGGGCACCGCGGAGAAGGTGGCCTTCAGTCACAACGAGCTCGACGAGATGCTCGGGCTGGCCGAGAAGGGCATTTCCTCCCTGCTCGACGCGCAGCGGACCGTGATCGCCGAGCCCCCACGTCCGAGGTGAGCATCGGCGGTTCCACTTCGTCCCGTCACGATCCGATGCCCCGTCTGCGACTCGTTCTGGCCACCGCGAACCGCGACAAAGCGGCGGAGATCATCGACATAGTGAGGGCCGCTGCCGGTGGGAGTGTGGAGCTCGTTGCGTGTCCCGAAGGGACAGCGGAAGTAGATGAGACCGGCGACACGCTCGAGGAGAATGCACGGTTGAAGGCCAGGGCATTGGTCGAGCTGACCGGCCTGCCGGCTGTGGCCGACGACACCGGGCTGGAGGTCGACGCGCTGGGCGGAGAACCGGGAGTGCGCTCGTCGCGCTACGCGGGAATTGCGGGTCGCTACGACGAGAACGTGACCAAGCTGCTCGCGGAGCTGGAGGCAGCCGACGCCACCACCGCGCACGAGCGCCGCGCGCGGTTTCGCACGGTCACCGTCGCCTGCTTCCCCGACGGACACGAGGTGTTCGCTGACGGGCTCGTGGAGGGAACGATCGTCTTCGAGCGGCAGGGCGTCGGCGGCTTCGGATACGACCCGGTGTTCGTGCCGGCAGGCCAGGAGCGGACCTTCGCCGAGATGCAGCCGCAGGAGAAGCACGCGATCTCTCAGCGTGGCCGAGCCTTCAGGGCCTTGGTGGACGCGCTGCTCGAGGACATCGATTCTCGAGAAGCGTGACCGGGGCTCGGCCCGGTCACGCGTACTCGCGTAACCGGGCGGCTCCCCGGTTCGGACATGAGGGTGGGTGGGGGACCCTCAGTCGCTGTGTCTCTCTGCCGGGGGAACGGGCCGGCAGATGGACACCCCGATCATTTCTGCCACACGGTGCGCCCCGCCTGCTAGGGACCAAAGGCCCTAAAAGACGCTACCGTTTCGCCTCAGGATTTACCCAGCCTGTGGGGCCTGATAGGCCCGACAGGCAAGGGGGGGAGGGACGATGCCCGATGCAGCCGCTACGAACGTCATCGGAAGGTCGGTTACCAAGTCGAAGGTGGTCATAGAGCGAGGACCTGTGTCGAACTTCGCCGCAGCCGTGTGCGACTCCGACCCCGTCTACCGCGACCTCGAGGCTGCGAGGGAAGCAGGTTTCGACGCGATCCCGGTGCCACCCACCTTTCCTTTCGCCATGAGCAACTGGGGCCACTTCCCCGAACAACAGCCTGCGGATCTCCCCTCGGGCAACCCCCTCGACCAACTGCTCGGACCATTGATGCAAGAAGGAGGCATCATCCTCCACGGGGAACAGGAGTTCGAGTACCACAGGCCTGTGGTGGTGGGTGACGTCCTCACCGGCGAGAGCATCATCATCGACACCTACACCAAGGAGTCGAAGGGGAGAACGATGACGTTCGTCGTCACCGAGACAGTGTGGAAGGACGACACCACCGGGGAGCCGGTCGTGACATCCCGTTTCAACTTCTTCCACCGGTCCTGAGTTGGAGGTCGAGATGTTCGAGAAGACGTTGCACATCGAGGACGTGAACGAAGGCGACCAGGCGCCGGTCAAATCCCATGTGCTCACACGTACGGACTTCGTGCGCTACGCGGGAGCGTCGGGTGACTACAACCCGATACACCACGACGAGACGTTTGCCACGGCCGCGGGCCAGCCGAGCGTCTTCGGCCACGGCATGTTCTCCATGGGCCTGCTCGGCACGGCCCTCACCGACTATGTCGGCCCTGGGCGCCTGACCCGTTTCCGGGCGCGCTTCGGCCGCCCGACCTGGCCCGGCGAGGAACTGAGGACCCAGATCGTCGTGAAGGCCAAGCGCGTCGAAGACGGCAGGCACCTGATCGACATGGACTGCACCCTCGTCAACGGCGAGGGTGAGGTGAAGGTCGTCGGAAAGGCGACGGCACACCTCCCCGCCAGGGCATGAGCCCTCGCGATCTCCGTCTCTTTGTCGACCGGCCGTGGCCTGGTCGGCCCTACCAGTACTCGAGGATCACAGGAAGGCGAAGGGCGGAATCCCCGGAGGACGGTTGGCGAAGAGCTTGGACTTGTTGTCTGCGAGCTCCTTCGGTGTCCACCGGGAGTCGCGCTTGAGCTCTCCGGCGGGCGCCCAGCCCTGCAAGACCCATACCGAGCCACCGAAGACGACGAAGTTCTGTCCCGAGATGTCCGAAGCCTCGTCGCTTGCGAGGAACGTGACCATCGGAGCGACGTTGGCGGGGGAGAACGGATCGAACTTGCCTTCCTCCACCTTGCCCATCTCTCCGAAGACGTCCTCGGTCATACGTGTCCGGGCCCGAGGCGAGATCGCGTTGACGGTCACGCCGTAGCGCTCGAGCTCCCGTGCGAAGATGATCGTCATCGCCGCGATTCCGGCCTTCGCCGCGCCGTAGTTGACCTGGCCGACGTTGCCGAAGAGACCGGATTCCGAGGCGGTGTTGATGATGCGCCCCGAGACTTGCTCTCCGGCCTTGGAGCGGTTGCGCCAATAGGCCGCCGCGAAGTGCGACATGGAGAAGTGCCCCTTCATGTGGACCCGGATCACGTCGTCCCAGTCCGACTCGTCCATGTTGAAGCTCATCTTGTCCCGGAGGATCCCTGCGTTGTTCACGAGGACGTCGAGTTTCCCCCAGCTCTCCACGGCCTGGTTGACGAGGCTCTGGGCACCGGACCACGAGCTGACGTCGTCGGTGTTGATGGCGGCGACGCCTCCCGCGCTGCCGATGTCCTCGACGGTCTGCTCGGCAGGGCTGCGGTCCGTGCCCTCACCCGAGCGCGCCGCGCCCACGTCGTTTACGATCACTTTGGCGCCTTCGCTTGCCAGCAGAAGGGCCTCCTCTCGCCCAATGCCTCGTCCGGCACCGGTGACGATGGCGACCTTCCCGTCGAGCATTCCCATGGTGTCCTCCTTGCCTTTTCTGGCTCTTCCGGCCACGTTGACGCGAGGCCCGGTACCCAAGCAGCATGGCCGACTACTGCGGCCAGGGTCAAAGTCCGAGAGGAGACCCTGGCTCGGCATCGTGGTGCATCGATCCGCCCAGTGCGGGTCCCTGCCGCGAGTGACCTTTGGCCCTGGTTCGGGTGTCGGCTGAGGAACACCCTGAATCCATGGACGTGCTCATCCCCGACACCACGGTCGCCGCCGGTGGCAGGCTTGCCGTCGAGCTGACCCGGCGCGGCCACAGGGTGCGGACGTGCAAGAGGCCCGGTCAGGCAAGCGCCTGTGCAGTCCTCGCCCAGCGCCCGTGCCCTTTGGAGGCCGTTTCTGTGGACGTCGCGCTCTGCGTCGGCAGCCTGGGGGCGCTGCGAGGGCGCGGTGACGGCACTTCCTGCGCCGTCACATGCCGGGTGCCGCTGGTGCTGATCGATGTCGATCCCGGGGACCCGCTGGCACCTCTGGCCGTTGCCATCAGCACCGAGGCCGATGCGATACCGGCGCTGGAAGCGGTGGCTGGCGGGCCCCTGAGTGCCCATACGGCGGTGGCGGACAAGGTCATGCGCGACGAGTTGGAGCATGCCGGCACCGACGCGGCGGGTGCATGCGTCGAGGTGCGACGGCGTTCAGGGCGATTGTCGATCGAGCTGTGGCGCGGGCCGTGCATGACGAGTGGCGAGGCCCAGAAGGTGGTCGCTCACGTCGTGCAGGCTGTGAGGGAATACGACCGCTGGGCGCGCGGCGTCGATGTGCACGTGCACACCGCGCTGGACGTAAAGCGGGGTTGAAGCGCGTCGGAAGGTGCGGGCGCGAAGTCGTCGGGTTCAGATCGACGGCAGGATCTGTCTTGCCAGGGCGTTGATGTCGTCGAGGACCACAGGCGCGGTTATGAGGAGCTCCACGCTTCCCTTCAGCACGACGATGGTGTTGTCCTGGAACTGCCCCGAGCCCACCGTCGAGGAGTAGGCGGCGTCGCCCAGTCCGGGCACGTCTGTGGTCGGCTCACCGTGCTGCTGGAAGCTCTGCTCGGCTGCTTCGAACGTCGAGCTGCTCTCACCGCTTTGGAACCTGATGGTCACAGGTCCTGGGGATCCGCTGTAGGTGCACACCGTGACCGTGCCGGTGACCTGTGAGGAGGGGCTCTGCAGATGCAACCCGAGCGCCTGGCCGACCTCTGATACCGGCGCCTGGTCACATGACGGGGTCGACGGCGCCGCGGTGGTGGTCGAGCCCGAGCTCTGTCGGGTGCCGGAGGTGGAGGTCGTCGCGGCAGAGGTGGTGCGTGAGCTGGCCTTGCCGGTCGGTTTGGTAGAGCTGGAGCAACCTGCCACGGCGAGGGCGATCGCGGCGAGGGTGATCGTGGCGACGGCCAGCTCTGGAAGCCCGAGTCGTCTCATCGCCTCAGGGAATCACGTACCCGAGGATCGGGTAGCCGCTGTTGTCGGACGTGGCGGGGTCGAAGTAACCCGTCTCCCAGACCGCGATGTTGTCGCCCTGGGCGTCGACGGGCCCCGAATTCCCCGAGACCATGTCGATGTTGCCGTCTTTCACGCCGACCACCAGCCCTACGTGGGGACTGTACCCCTCGGCCATCGAGCCCCAGACGACCGCATCGCCGGGACGTGGATCGTTGGTGGCTCCGGGCAGGAAGGTCCCGTGTGACTGGCCCCACCCCACCCAGGTGAACGCGTAGCCGTTTATCCCGGTCGTGTTCACGCCGTTCAGGGTCCAGACCCATTGGGCGAAGTCCGAGCACCACTCCTCCGAAGCGGTGCCGGGAGCACATCCCGTGGTCGTTCCCCGGCCGAAGAACGCGGTGTACCCGTTGCAGTTCGTGTCAGGAGGGTCCTCCACTACCGCGCCGTTGAACTGGTCCTGGCTCTCGGCCAGCTGGACGATGGCGTCCGGGAGCCCGGGTGAAGGCCCACCGACGTACACGTGCACCACGGAGCCTTGGTAGACGATTGCGGAAGGATCAGAGCCGATCGTGGTCCCGCCACCCGAGTACTGGCTCAGGTTATAAGCGTTCCACGGGTTGCCCCGCTGATTGTCGTTCACGTATTCGACCAGGTGGTCGGCCAGAGATCTGACGTAGACGTGAGCCACGGCGCCGTACAACACGGCCGCGGGCAAACCGATCATCTGTATGCCGCCTCCAGCTTCACCGGTGAGGTCGTAGGTGTTCCACAGGTGTCCGTCCTGGCCGTTGTTCACGAACTCCACGAGGTCTCCCGACGAGGAGCGAACGTAGATGCTGACTGCCGTCCCGAGAAGCGCGCTCGCGGGATCGCCGGTCATCTGTACGCCACCGCCTGCGTTACCGGTGAGGTCGTAGGCGTTCCACGATCTGCCGCCGGCGTTGTCGTCCACGTACTCCACGAGCTCCCCGCCGCTGGAGCGCACGTACGCGTGGACGATCCCGCCCTGATAGACGAAGGCGGCGGGGTCGCCGGTGATCGGCCCGCCATTCGAGGTGGTCGACAGGTCGTAGAGGTTCCACGGATCGCCCGATTGGCCACTGCTCGCGTACTCGACGAGATCCCCGTTGCTTGAGCGAACCAGCACTCGCAGGACACCTGCTTGGTTCAGCACGGCCGGATCCCCGTCGATCGGGCCGCCGTTGGCCGAGGTGCTCAGATCATGGACGTTCCAAAGGCGCCCGCCCTGGCCGTCGCTCGCGTACTCGACCAGATCGCCACCGGTGGCCTCGACGTACACGTGGATGACGTTGCCGACGACGATTGCCGCCGGGCTGCCCACGACGCTGCCTCCCCCGCCGGCCGAGGTCGACAGGTCGTAGGCGTTCCAGGTTCGGCCCCACAACCCGTCGTTCACCCAGTCGATCAGATGGTCGTCGGAGCCGAGCGTGAACACCTGGAGCTCGTTCGGGCCGAAGTTGACCGGTGACGCACGGCCTTCGATCTGAGGACCGCTCGCGTATTGGGTCTGGTCGTACTCGTTCCAAAGACGGCCACCCGCTCCGTCGTTCACGAATTCCTCGAACGGGACCTGGGTGCCGGTGGGGGTCACCGCGGCGGACGCGGGTCCAGCGCCGACCGTGGCCATCCACAGGACCATTCCGGCCATCAGCGACGTCGCCGTGACACAGGTGGTGGTCTTGCGGGCTGGTCTCGTGCGGGCGAGAGGACTCGAACCTCCACCCCCGAAGGGACGGGGACCTAAACCCCGCGCGTCTGCCAGTTCCGCCACGCCCGCTTGCCCCACGCCCGCTTGCCCCCTGTCTTCTAGGCCCGCTCCCTGTCCGGTGGGTGCCGACTGCTCCCGAGAGGGCCAGCCTAGTTGCGCGACGGGCCAGGGACATGGAACGCCACGGGATTGAAAGATCGAGTTGTGAACGGTCGAGTCGGTCGACCCTGACGATGCCACAGCCGCATCCCGAGTAGCCTCGCGTCATGCCCGAGCGTTTCCCGCCCGATTCACCTGCTCGTACGCCCAGCCCTGCCACGCTGCGGGCTCCCATGACGTCTGACCTGGCTGCGGCGGACGTTTTCCAGCGTCTGCTGAAAGAGAGGATCATCTTCCTCGGTAGTGCCGTCGAAGAGACCCTCGCCAACCTGGTCTGCTCGCAGTTGCTGTTGCTCGCTGCCGAGGATGGCGAGCGCGACATAGCGCTCTACATCAACTCACCGGGTGGTTCTGTGACCGACGGTCTCGCCATCTACGACACGATGCAGTACGTGAGTTGCGACGTGAGCACGATCTGTGTCGGCCTGGCGGCCTCGATGGGCCAGTTCCTGCTATGCGCCGGGACTCCAGGCAAGCGTTTCGCCCTCCCGCACAGCCGAATCCTGATGCACCAGCCCTCGGGGCAGATGCAGGGTCAGGCCGCCGACATCGCCATCCAGGCCGAGCAGATCGTCTACCTGAAGAGGATGATGGCAGAGCGCATCGCCCTGCACACCGGGCAGACGGTCGAGCGTATCGAGGCGGACTTCGACCGTGACCGTTGGTTCACCGCACAAGAGGGCAAAGAGTACGGCTTCATCGACCGTGTAATCGAGCACTCTGTCGCCGAGGTTGCCCAGTAAGAAGCGTGAGGGGTCGGATGAACGGGTCGCCATCGTGACCGAAGTGCGGGCCGATCGCGGGCCCGACAGTGCCATCGGCGGGGCGCCCGAGGTTCCCGAGCAGCCCGGGGCCACGGTCATAGCAGCCGCGGAGAGCGACCTCAAGCGGCGCACGGCGAAAGCCGCGGCGCGAGGTCACAAGCCGACGCGTGTTGTCGCCGCCAAGGTGAGCTTGAAGCAACGCATCGTCGACCTGTGGCGATCGCGCGAGCTCTTCATCTTCCTCGTGCGCAAGGAGATAAAGGTCAAGTACATGAACTCGTTTCTCGGGTTCCTGTGGTCCATGCTGAACCCGGCCTTGACCCTCGCCGTCTTCTACGTCTTGTTCACGTTCTTCCTGCCGAACGGCATCCCGAAATTCGTCATTTACATGTTCGCGGCGATGCTGGTCTGGAACTTGTTCCAGACCTCGGTGCTCGCTGCAACGTCGACGATCGTGAACAATGCAGGCATCGTGAAGAAGGTTGCATTTCCTCGCGAGATCCTCCCGCTCGCCTCGGTCGGTTCGGCCTTCATGTTCTTCTTGTTCCAGTCCATCGTCCTTCTGATCTTCATGGTCGCGTTCCGCCATCAGCCGGACTGGGGCGCGCTGTGGCTTCTGGTACCTGCTCTGGCTGCCGTGATTGCTTTTGCAGCCGCCTTGTCGGTGCTTCTTTCTGCGGTGAACGTCTACTTGCGTGACACCCAGCACCTGGTCGAGGTGGTTCTCATGGCTTGGTTCTGGGCCGTCCCCGGGATTTACCCTTTCTCCGGTACCGTCCACGACAAGCTCGCCAGGCACTCGCTCTTCGGAATTCCAGGGACGCACGTGTTATGGCTCTACTTTGCCAATCCGGTCACTCCCGTCGTGATGACCTTTCAACGGATCTTCTACAACATCGTCCACCCCATCTCCACGATCAGTCACCAGCCGTTCCCACAAGGCGTGATGGCGCAATATGGGACCGGGTGGTATCTCTCGTCGGACTTGATCGTTTTGGGCGTTTCGCTCCTGATGCTGCTTGGAGCCATGGTCGTGTTCGGCCGGCTCGCCGGCAATTTCGCCGAGGAGCTCTGAGACACGTTTGGGTGCGAACACCGCTGTGGACGTGGTAGACGTCTCGAAGCGCTTCAGGCTGTACCACCAGAAGTACTACTCGCTCAAAGAACGCGTGTTGCACGCCGGACGAAATCCGTACGAGGACTTCTGGGCGCTTCGCGACGTCAATCTCGAGGTCAACGAGGGGTACACCGTGGGTATCGTCGGCCGCAACGGCTCGGGCAAGTCGACGTTGCTCAAGTGCATCTCGGGGATCCTGCAGCCGACCGACGGCAAGGTCGTGGTACGAGGACAGGTCGCCGCTGTCCTGGAGCTAGGAGCCGGGTTCCAGCCAGAGCTCTCGGGCAGAGAGAACATCTACCTGAACGCCTCGTTGCTCGGGCTTTCCACTCGAGAGGTGGACCGGCGTTTCGACGAGATCGTGGCCTTTGCCGAGTTGGAGCAGTTCATCGACAACCAGGTGAAGTACTACTCGTCCGGCATGTACGTGCGTCTCGGGTTTGCAGTGGCAGTGAACGTCGATCCGGACGTCCTCGTGATCGACGAGGTGCTTGCAGTCGGCGACGAGGACTTCTCGCGAAAGTGCCTTGCCCGTATCAAGGAATTCCAGGACGACGGTCGAACGATCGTGTTCGTCACGCATTCGGCCGATCTCGTGCGCCAGGTCTGCGATCGCGGAATGGTCCTGAACGAGGGCAAGGTGCTCGGGGAGGGAACGGCTGCTGAGGCGATCCACCTCTACCACGACTACCTGGACAAGGTGGGTGCTGCGACCGAGGCAGTGCCGTCGGAAGCCGAGATGGACGTGGACCAACAGGGTCGGCGGCCGGTCATGATCACTTCGGTCGACCTCGAGCACCCCGGTACCGGGAGCCGCACCCACCTGCTGCCGGGCGAGCCCCTCTCGGTCCACATGAGCTACGAGGCCACCGAGCCCACCAAAGGCGTCGTGTTCAACATCGAGGTCTTCGACCGCGCCGGCGCGCTCGTGTTCGCGTCGGACACCGCAATGCTCGGCAAGCCCTTCGACGCTCCGGTTGGAAGTGGGCGCGTGGACTTCTCGTTCGACAGCGTTCCCCTGCTCGAGGGGTCCTACACAGTCAGTGTCGGAATAAGCAGTGATCGGGGGATCGTCTACGACCGATGGGAGCAGGCATCGTTCGACGTGATGAACCCCGGCCGCTCACGCGGGACCGTGGCTCTCGACCTGCACGCCGACTTCCGAACCGTCAGCCTCAGCTGAGCGTGAGCCGGACAGGGAGCCGCCCGGGCGCAGGCCGGCGGATCGCGTTCGTACCCCCACGTTTCGGGCCTGGTGTGGTTGGAGGCTCTGAGGCGGTCTCGGCTGAGGCGGCGGTAGGACTGGCTTCGAGGGGGTGGGAGGTCGAAGTGCTCACGACCTGTGCCGTCGACCACTTCACATGGGAGAACGAACTGGTCGAAGGGACGAGCGAGGAAGAGGGCCTTGTAGTGCGGCGCTTCGCGACGGTGCGCGAACCTTCGCGCGTCGCTCGGCGAGCCCACGTCCTCATCGACAGAGGTGTGGTGCCCACTCTCGACGAGCAGATCAGCTGGCTCGGTTTCTGGTTCCGGTCCCCGGACCTTTTCCACTACCTGATGAGCCACGGAGAGGAATTCGACGCCGTGGTGTTCTCCCCTTACCTGTTCTGGACGACCGCGGTGGGACTACGAGCCGTAGCTGAGCGGGCAGTGGTGATGCCGTGCCTCCACGACGAGCTCTACGCCCACCTGGAGGTGTTCCGGCACGTGCTCGCAGACCCGGCGGCGGTGTGGTTCCTGTCCGAGCCGGAGCACGCCCTCGCGCACCGCCTGGGTCCGGTTGCCTCGTGTCACACGGTGACCGGAGCAGGGGTGCGGGTGCCCGGCTCTTACGACCCTGAGGGCTTTCGGAGACGTCACGGGATCACCCGGCCCTTCGTCCTCTACGCGGGGCGGCGCGAGAAGGGCAAAGGATGGGATTGGCTGGTCGAGGCTTTCGCCCGTGCTGTGGAGCTCGGGACCGAACTGGACCTGGTGACGATCGGAGTGGGCCGGGTGGAAGTCCCCGAGGAGCTCGATGGTCGTGTCATCGACCTTGGCTTCGTCGGCGCGGACGAACGCGATGACGCCTTTGCGGCCGCCGTCGCATACGTCCAGCCCAGTCGCATGGAGAGCTTTTCGCGGACCATGATGGAAGCATGGCTGGCGGGCACGCCCGTGCTGGCCACGGCAGCCGGGGACGTCGTCGCATGGCACTGCCGGCGCTCGGGTGGCGGTCTGCTGTTCTCCGACCGCGACGAGCTGGTGGGCCTCCTGCGTAAGGTCTCTAGGTCTTCGACGGAGGTCCGGGCCATGGCCGAACGCGGGCGAGACTACGTGATGAGCGAGTACTCCTGGGAGACGGTCCTCGACCGCATGGAGGCGAGCGTGCGGAGCGTGCGCTGAAGCGCGTGCTCGTGGCGGGCAGCTATCCGCCCGTTCCCGGACAGGCGGCGTCTCTCACGATCGCGGCAGTCCGGCGGGCACTTTCAGCCGCCGCCGAGGTCGTGGTGGTGTCGCCGCGTCCGAGCGCTGCCCACCTCCATGCCCCGATGACAGGAGCTCGTGGCGCGTGGACACTTCATCGACTCGGCAGGTCTGTGCGAGCCGATGCGCTGGTGCTCTGCCTCGAGCCGGGAGTTCCCTTCCGGCCCGGTGCGAGCCGCCTACGGGCGCGGCTCGAGGTGACGTCGCTGGCGGCGGCTCTGCGTCGTTTCGGAAGTGTCACCTTTCTGATCTGTGGCGAGCTCGGTGTCGACGCGACCGCGTTGCGAGGTCTGTGGACGCTCGCGCAAGAGGTGGTCGTGAGCGACGAGGAGGAGCGAGATGTCGTGATCCGGGTGCTCGGGGTCCCGTCGAGCCTGGTCGTCGTGAAGCCGGTGAGTGCGCGCGACAGGGGTGAGATATTCGTCTCACCCGCGAGCGGCGACGAATCGCGTGGCGCGTCCTCGGTCACCGTCGCCGGTCCGAAGGAGTGGGTTCGCGGTGAACGCACACGCAACGTCGCCACGTTAGTAGTACGGGTTGCGAACCGCGCAGAGCACGGTGCCGCTCGAGCTGCGCGCCTCGTGCTGGGTGACCACGCTCCAGCGCTGGGTCGTCCCTTGCGGTGGATCCTCAGCCCACTTCGCACGAGAGTGGAGCGACGTGCACGAGGTGACTCCCGCTAGGCGTAGTGTCGAGCAGCTATCCGCCGCCCACGTACACGTGGATCACGTCACCGATGACGATCGCGCTGGTCCCGTCGTCGACGTCGACCCCGCCTCCGGCGTTCTCGCTCAGGTCGTACGAGTTCCAGACGTGCCCGTCGACGTGATCCGAGAGGTACTCGACCAGATGGCTGTTCGCGCCCTCGACGTAGGTGTGGATGAGATCGCTGGCAGAGTCGTATACCGGGTCAGGGATGCCAGAGACACCGGCTCCGCCTCCTGCGTTCGCGCTCAGGTCGTACGAGTTCCAGACGTGCCCGTCGGCGTGGTCCGAGACGTATTCGAAGAGCTCTCCGTTCGCGCCCTCGACGTAGGTGTGGATGAGATCCTGGCCTGCGTCGTACACCGAGCCGGGTGAGCCGCCGATCGGCGTACCGCTTCCGGCGTTCGCGCTCAGGTCGTACGCGTTCCAGACATGCCCGTCGGCGTGGTCCGAGAGGTACTCGACCAGATGGCCGTTCGCGCCCTCGACGTAGGTGTGGATCAAGTCCTGGCCCGTGTCGTAGACGGCGCTCGGGATGCCGGAGACGGGACTGCCTGAACCCGCGTTCACGGTCAGGTCGTAGGCGTTCCACGGCTGGCCGTTCGCGCCGTCGTTCGTGTACTCCACCAGGTGGCCGGTGGCGGCGGACTGTGCATAGACGTGGATGAGTCCCTGCGCGGAGTCGTAGATAGCGTCAGGGGCGGCACCGAGAGGCGTCGAGGGGGCGTATGTGGCTGTGAGGTCGTAGGGGTTCCATGCACGCCCCCCGACTCCGTCGTTCACGTACTCGAGGAGATGTCCGTCAGAGGCACGTTCGAAGACATGGAGAAAGCCGTCGTGGGGATCGACCAGCGCGCTCGGACTTCCAGAGATGTCCAAGACGCCGAACGCAGCCGTGAGGTCGTAGTAGTTCCAGACACGCCCCCCGGTGTCGTCGTTCACGTACTCGAAGAGATGGGAGTCACCCGCGCTGACGAAGACGTGGAGAAAGCCGTCGTGGGGATCGACCAGCGCGCTCGGCGTCGCGGCGATGTCAGGGCCACCGGTGGCGGCCGTTTGGTCGTAGGAGTTCCACACACACCCGAAGGCGTGGTCAGAGACGAACTCGAAGAGGTCCGAGTTCGACGATCCCGTTCCGTTGCTGTTCGACAGGTAGGGAAGGACCTGGGTCCAGGTGTAGTCGAGTGACGTGGCTCCGGATGTGTCCACGAGCAGCGCGGTCCAGCTCGGCTGGCCTTGCCATGCCCCGGATGCGTAGCCGGTCCCTATCTCGCACGGCTGGCAGCGAAGCGCCATGAGGATGTTGTCGCGATGCTGCCAGCAACCGCTCGTGTTCGCCGGGGTGCAGTCGGCGTTCGACGAGCCCTCACCGTCGTCGTACATCCAGTAGTAGATCGCCTCGAGCGGGTTGCCCACGGCTGCGGTCCAATTGCTGCCCCAAGACGACCACGGGAAACCGCCCGGAGGGGAGGGGTCCTGGTCAGCGCCGGCGCCCTGTTGTGCTGCCTGGTCGAGCGTCGTCGCCATCGCCGACAGCGGCGTCAGACCGCGCGCGGTGCGCTCGAGGTTCGTAGCGACGAAGAGCTGTTCTTGGGGGCTTAGAGACGCCCAGTCGGTGGGAAGCGCCATATCCGCCACCCCCTCCTGTGCCCGGGCGTTTGTTATCGCCTGAAGCGTCGCGTCCAGGCACCCTTGAGAGTCGTCGTAGTAGCTTGCCGAGCAATTCGCTAGGAAGTTCGGTGAGGGCGCGATGGTCTGCGCAGGATTGGCCGGCGGGACGATCCCGTGTGGTGCGGTCACCGACGCGGCCAACACAGGCCTGATCGGGGACGCCGGAGCGTTTTGGGTCAGCGCCGGCGCCGTGCGGACTCCGGACGTCGCCAGGGCACCAACCGGTGACGACAGCAGCAGGGTGCCGGCGAGTCCCGCGACCACCGAGGCGAGCCGGCGAGAGCCGGCGGCGCCTCTTCGCAGGGCCGCTGGTCGTCGTGGTTCGGGTGGCGAAGTCGGGGAATTGAAGAGGTTCACAGAATGTATGTATCGGACGACGGGCCGCGGTCATTGATACATAGCGCGGCTAATATTCTCACTGTTTGTGCGTAATTTGTTAAACGAAGGAGGTTCTGCTGCACCGCCGACGGTGCGACGTCCCCTCGGGGGAGCGCTCCACGAGGAACAGTAGCTGCTCGTGGAGAAGCAGGTCTTGTGGATTCGGGCGCCACCCCACGAAGGCGTTCTCGACAGACCGTACGAGGGCGTCCTCGACAGAGACGGGGTCAGGTGGCCGGGGTCGCGAAGATGCGTCGTCGCGCTGTGGGGGATATCAATTGAATCGTGCGCTTCGACGATCCACCGTCGGCCCCAGTCGGCGATGAGCGTTCGGGGGTGAACATCGAAGAAGGACGACGGGCGCTTCGCAGGGCCATAGTCGAGATCGACGAGGAGGTGGCACGCCAGCGTGCTTCTGGCGCTGTGCCGGGCGACTTCGAGAGCGAGCTCGACCGGATGTTCGGCGAGCTCGCCCCGCGCGAAGGAATCAGGGATCACGCGTTGAGACGGGGCGTGTCATTCGTCGAGCGCAGCGCGGCGATCGACCTCCAAGTGCCCGTGGCGTCGCGCCGAGCGGGAGGCTCGGTCGTAAAGCGCGTGGTCCGAGCAGCCGTCGGATGGTACGTGCGGTTCTTCGTCTCGCAGTTCTCGCGGTTCGCACTGGCCGTGGCGCGAGCCTTCAATCTCGTCGCAGAGGACTTGGACCGACTGCACGAGGAGGTGTCGGCTCTCCGACCGTCCATGCCTAGCGATATCGTCGCGCACCAGGCACCCGGCGAGCGGTGGTGGTCGTCGCTGGCACTCTCGGCGCTGTCGGGTGTTTCAGCTCCGGTCCTGCACTCGGAGTGCGGAGAGGGCATGTTGATTCGAGCTCTTCGCGCCGCTGGTGTCGACGCCTACGGCTTGGACCCGTACGGGACCTCGTCAGGGTTGGCGGCGAGCTCGGGGCCACACATTCGGTGCGAGGAGCTGACCGACCATCTGCGATCGTTGCCAACCGGTGCACTGGGCGGAGCGGTGCTCGAGGGTTCGGTGCAGGTGCTCGGCGCGCGAGGATGCACGCAGCTCATGTCGCTGCTGTCCGCGCGAATTGCTGACACGGGAGTGCTTCTCGTCGTCTCTCTCACACCGGAGGCCTGGGGGCGCGTCGCCGACCCACTCGTGGCGGACCTGGCACCGGGCCATCCCCTTCATGCCGAGACGTGGTCGTACCTCCTGACGAGAAACGGGTTCGGGCGGATCGAGGTGCACCGTGGCGGGACCGATCTGCGAACACGACTGCAAGAGAGTTCCGGAGGGGCGCCGACGGCCGACGAAAATCTCCTGGGAGTACTGGGTGCCTTGCTGGCGGGGCCCGACGAGTACCTCGTCATCGGGGTGCGTGAAGCAGATGCGCGATGAGCGGCGTACGGAGGATCGACCAGGTCGTTCCGACCCTCGCGAGCCGTGACGCGATCGGTGGGCACACCATCCAGGTACGCGACCTGCTGCGGCAGATGGGACTGCGTTCCGACGTCTACTACGCGAACGCCTCCACGGACTTGCTGGGCGAGGGGCGCCACATAGAGAGACTCGGTGACGTCGATCCGCAGGGGCGGTGGCTGCTCTACCAGCTGTCGATCGGGAGCCCCGCCGCGCATGCCTTCGCCCAGCGTCCGGAAACCAAGCTCGTCGACTATCACAACATCACTCCGGTGGAGCTGTTGGACCGATGGGAACCCGAAGTCGGCGACGAGCTGCGTCTCGGCCGGTCCCAGATGAGACAGCTCGCTCCGCTCACGACGCTCGCGATGGCGGACTCGGCATACAACGAGGGGGAGCTCAAGCGTGCCGGCTACGGTCTCACGGCGGTAGCCCCCCTTCTCGTCGACATCAAGGAGCTCGAAGGCCAGGCGGACCGAGCGCTGTCGGCCCGGCTCACATCCGAGCGGGCGCAAGGCGGCCATGATCTGTTGTTCGTTGGCAAGGTCGCCCCGCACAAGGCCCAGCACGACCTCATCAAAGCCTTCGCCCTCTACCGCCGGCTCTATGACCCCTTGGCGCGTCTGCGGATCGTGGGCGGTGCGATCGGCGACGCCTACCCGTGGGCACTCGAGCGCTTCGCCGAGCTCCTGGGGTTGAGGGACGCGGTGGAGATCCCCGGATCCGTGACCCACGCGGAGCTCGTCGCGTACTACCGGGCTGCCGACGTCTTCGTCTGTCTGTCGGACCACGAGGGTTTCTGTGTTCCGCTCCTCGAGGCGATGGTGCATCGTCTCCCCATCGTCGCCTACGGTGCCGCCGCCGTCCCTGACACTGTCGGCGACGCGGGGATCGTCCTCGACAGCAAGGAACCCTCGAGGGTGGCAGCTGCGATCGACCTCGTCGTGGGTGACCGCAACCTGCGATCGGTGCTGGCTCACGAGGCACGCGAGCGCCTGTCGTGCATGTCGCTCGAACGCTCGCGCGAGCGCTTCGCAGAGGTGATCCGTTCGGCGATCGCTGTGCGCAGCCCGCGTTAGCAGCGCGCTCCGTGCTCGATGCTCATCGGTGTGCGTGGAACGCCATTCTCGAACCTTGATGGGAGACGAGCTCGACTCCGCGAAACCCGACCTCGCGCAACATCTCAGTTACGCAGAGGCGGTTCGGGCCCCAGAAGTTCGAGGGGTCGTCACCGAGCGTCGCCCCTGGGTAGAACACCATCATCGGACGGTCGTACTCGAGCGCGTCGACGTGGGTCTCGAGGATGAGGGTCTTGGAACAGACCGAGTAGACCCTGCGAAGGTAACCCAGGGGATCGGGCGCGTGATAGAGGACCCCGAGGAAGAAGACGTAGTCGAACATGCCGACCGTATCGGGGGAGATGTCCTCGACCGCGATCCGCCTCTTCTCTACGTGGCTCTGCAGGGCCCAGTGCGCGATGTCGAACCCGTGTCCGTCGGTCATCGGATCGTCGGGACGGCTCCAGCAGAAGTCGTCCGCTGCGACCACGCGCGCGGCCCTCCGCTGCTCGGCCTCGAACGAGAAGAAGCCGTCGTACGCTCCGACGTCGAGCACCGCCTTGCCCGCGAAGGACCTAGGAAAACCTAGTAGCTGAAGCTTCGCCCAGGACTGGTCGATGCCCGGAGTGATGACGCCGTGACCCAGGTCGATTGTATGGAACCACGGACGCGAGAAGACCAAGCGTTTCATGAGCTCGACATCGAAGACGTCGGGTAGTTCGAGGTCGTTCAGCGGACGAATCCTCCTCTATGAGCCGTGTTCTGCGTGTTCTCCGTGTGCGATCGTGGCGCGCACGACGAATCCGCTGCAACTCGACTCGAGCGGATGAGCTGTCGGTAGAAGGCCTCGGCACCCTGCACCATGACAGAGGATCGAAAACATTCCTCGAATCGCCTTCTTCCGTGTGACCCCATTTCTCGGCGTAGCTCCGGCGATCGGATGAGCCTGGCGAGTGCGGCGGACAGCTCCGCGACGTCACCGGGGGGTACGAGGATCCCGCTCTCACCGTCGGCCACGACCTCGCCGATTCCTCCCACGGCGCTTGCGACCACAGGCTTGGAGAACATCATCGCCTCCAGGAGGATGAGCCCGAAGGATTCGAAACGCGACGGGACCACGAGTATGTCGCAGCCCGCGTAGAAACGGCGCAGCAGGTCGTCGTCGACGGGTCCGGTGAACTGGACCCTACCGCGGGCGTAGTTGGCCGAGGCCTCGAAGGCGCGGCGAAAGGTTGTCCCACCGGAGGCCGGGAGCGAGTCGTCGCCGACCACGGTGAAGACCACGTCGTCGAACTCCTGGGCGAGCTGACACACGCACTCCAGAAGTGTGTCGATCCCCTTGCGGGCTTCCAGACGACCGACGAACAGGACGTTCACCTTCCCGGGACGCTCGGCGGGTCTGACCCCCAGGGTGGGGTCAGGGAGCCCGTGCGGCACCAGTCCTACGAACCGGCGGTCGAGCACGATCTCGTACTCGGTCTCGACCTCGTCTATGACCGCGGGCCCGCACGCGAGGATCCCCCCGGCGTGCTCGTACACGTAGCGCTCGAGGTCCACCATGTCGCGAAGCGTCGGGTCGTCCCCCTCGAGGGCCTCGGCGAACAAGCGGTCCACGCGGGTGAGCGTCTTGAGCGGCGTGTAGAGCCCGATGACGACGCGGAACCTCCCGTCGAGCTCTGCTGCGATGCCCTCCGAGTCCCAGTTGGGGGCTTGGACGACGTCGATGGGCCGGTGGGCGTGGATGCGTCGGAGCTCCTCGCACATCGTTGCCGAGTAAGCCCAGAGGCGGGCGGGCACTTTCGGATCGGTGGGTGCAGTGTGCTCGGCAATCGCAAGGCGGTGGACCCACACCCCTTCCTCCAGATCGACCCGGGGAGTGCCCTCGCCCTGTGTCAAGACGTGAATGACGTGACCGGTGCCGGCCATTCCCGTTGCCAGGAGGTGGACGACCCGGCCGATCCCGTTCACACGCTTCGGCGGGTACTCCTGTGTCAAGTAGCACACGTGAAGCTTCTCCTGCCTCGGACGTCGCGTGGGGAACGGCAGGAGCTCCTCTGTCTTCGACGCGAACCACTCAGGTCGTCGCGTTCGGGGCTTGGCGTACAGGAAGGCCTCGAAGGCGGCATTCGAGGCCTTGTGGCGATCTGACTCGAATTTCCGCTGGTCGTCCACGCTCAGCGCCCCCGTGCTCACGGCGTGCTCGACGTCACGCTTGGCGACCTGCACGAACGACGCCAGGTCCTCGCACACCTCGAAGAACGACTTGTATCTCGTTCCGTGTTTGAGAGCGAAGTAGAATTTGCTCTTGAGCACCTGGTAGTAGTCCTTCACGACGTCAGGTCTGTCACGAACCGAGCTCGGCAGGAACTTGTGATAGACGAAACCGTCGTCGAGCGCCTTGACCACGTAGCCCGAATCGGTGAGCCGCCTGCACACGTCGGACTCGTCGAGGTAGTACTCGAACTCTTCGTCGAACCCTCCGATCGCGGTGAGGAGGGCGCGCCTGAACGAGGCGTTCGTGCCGATCGTGTACGGAACGACGTTGCTCGCAGGCGCGCTGAGGAGCTCGGTGAGACCGGGGGCGCTGTTCCACTCGGCCCAGGCGTTGCCCAGGCTGTCGACGTAGCTAGACCAGGCTTGGATCGTCACGCCCGTGAAGTTGTAGACGGGCCCGCCGGCCGCTGCGACCTCCGGGTCGTCGTACGCGAGAGCTATTGAGTCGAGCCAGGCGGGGTCAGGGTATGCGTCGTCGTCGATGAAGGCCACGATCTCGCCCGCGGAGACACCGACCCCGATGTTCCTCGACTCCGAGAGGTTTCGGTGCATGCAGCGAGCCACCTTCAGGCGTCCCGCGTACTGCGCCAACACCTCCTCGGTGTCGTCGTCGGATGGGCCGTTCACGACGACGACTTCGAAGATCGGGTAGTCGAGCTGCTCGAGCCCGAGGAGCGTCAAACGCAGGCTGTCTGCTCGGTTGTAGGTGTTGACGACGACCGAGAAGCTGCGAGCATTCATGCGCGCATCAGCTCGCGCGTTCGCTCGGAGATGAGCCCCCCGAGTCTTGGTGACAATCCCGCGAGTGAAGCATCCGCCAGCTCTGCGAGCAGACGGATGAAGCCACGCTCGTAGGCGGTATCGGAGTAGTCCTCCAGATGCTCGGCCACCAGCGCCGACCACTCCGCAAATTCGAGCTCTCCATAGTCGGTCGGGACCCGTACGGCGCTCATGGTGTCAGGTGTAGCGTCGGAGGCAGGTCGCATGCGCGAGACCAATTCGGCGATCGCCGTTGTGAGCGCGAAGACGTCCCCGGCGGGGACGACCCTTCCGAGTCCACCCATGATGTTCGGGAGGTTGCCTGCGTCGGAGCCGATCACGTAGCACCCTGCCGACATCGCCTCTATGACCGGGACGCAGTAACCCTCGTGGTACGAAGGGATCACGAGGACGTCGGCGCTGTGAAACAGCTCGACGATGTCTTCGTCGCTCGGGCTGGAGACGACTTGCAGCTTCCCGAGTCCCGCGAAGCGCCTCGTACAGCGCTCGAGCTGGCGCACGACCGCCTCGTCGGAGAAGCGCGGGTTCCCGGCCAGAGTCAACACGAAGCGGTCGTCGCCGTGACCCCACAGCGACGATACGGCCTTGAGGAGGTCACCGACGCCTTTGGCACGTACGAGACGGCCCAGGTACAGGAGGCGAACAGGGCCTTGGGTGTCGCCAAAGCCCTTGCGATCAGCCGGGCTGAGCCGGTGAGCGGGCGGTAGGTGCAGGACACGTAGGCGATCCTCCGCGACACCGATGGACCGGTCCAAGTCGAGATTGAACTCGCTCACACAGGCCACCCGATACGCCTTGGAGATGTTGTGCCGTTGTAGGAGAGCGGCCTCACAACCGAGCTTCACGGCGGGGTCGTCGACGAGCTCGGGCGGCGTCGTATTGTGCTCCACCACCATGATCGGCCGATCGGGCGGAATTACGAAGACCGAGTCGAACAGCTCGTAGGACATGCCGAACTCGAAGATATGCACGTCCGTGGACCAAAATGCCTCTTGGCGCAAGAGCTCGGCGACGGTTGGAACACCTCGGATGTACGGTGCGCGGTAATCGCTGGCCTGCGTGAACACGTTCAGGTCGATACGCGCGCCGCGTGCGTCGAGTGACTCGAGGATGTCCAACTTGCTTTGAAGGCTGTTGGACACTGCGTCGTGGTGCACGAAGATGCCCGAGTACAGAGCGATCCGCAGATCCGGTCCGGGATCGGTCATCGGCTCGGCGCTTTCGGAGGTAGCAGGACGTCTAGCTGTCGAGCACGTTCGTCTCGACGTCTTCTCGCGCATCGACAGGTGGTCCGTAGCCGGCTTCCAGCGTGATCTCTTTGCGCACGAGCTCGATCTGTCTCGAGATCTCCTCTGCCAAGCGGGCGTGCTCCATCTCGAGTGCTCTGGCCTGTAGTCGCGCGCTCGCGTTCTGGTTCGAAAGCGCGTTGAGAACGGTGGTCACCGTTCGGTCTATGTCCCGGCGGAGGGCACTCAGCTCGCCCACCGTCTCGTTCAGTTCCCGCGTCAAAGCTTCGATACGTAGATCGATCCGCGCATACGCGCGCGTCAAGATAGGTTGGAAGAGGCGCTTCAAGAAGCTCCGCAGGACGCGTTTCAACCACGGTTCAGCGCTCATCGCACGAAGTCCTCGCGCCTCCTCTTCCAAGTGGCTGCAGGTGGGCAATCTCTCCCGACCTGCGACGTCAGCAGGTGCAGTCGGTGAATCACGACAAACTCCCAATCTACTGGACTTTCGCGCAAGCGGCCGTGGTTACCTCGACCGCCGTGAGCCGCTGCTAGTGTTCGTCCCGGTCGGCGTAACCTGCTCCCGCGGCTGATGTCGCTCGCTCTCCGGCAAGCGAGGTGGTGAATAGCCCATGTCCAGACGCCTTCTTGCCGTAGTGCTGGTGCTCGCACCGGTGGTGCTGGTAGGTGTGGTCGTGTTCACTGCGCCCCCTCCGTCGGCAAGGGCGGCCGAGGTGCCCGGTGCTGCATTGCCGCTTCAGGAATTCGTCGCCGATAACGCGAGCGGGCGTGCCTGGAACGCCTATGACCAGACTGCGAACCTGAACGGTCCCACCTTCATCGGCGACCCCAACGCGATCTCCGATGCTCGCGACGGGCTCGTGCACGTCTTCGGTCGCGCCGCGGACACGGAGCTGGTTCAGTACGTGAACGACGGAAGATCGTCCGGCCAGGCCTGGAGCACCTACGACCTCACGTCCCAAGCCGCGTCCACCACGGGGCTGGGCGGGGCGCCGGACGCGGTCTACGACACCGCGCAAGGGCTGCTCCACGTCTATGCCCAGGGCACCAATGGCGACCTGCTCGAGTACGTGAACGATGGCCTGGGCGGACACCCTTGGAACGTCTACGACCTGAGCGTGTTCGCGGGCGGTGGGGGACCGATAGCCGGGGCGCCGAGCGCGGTGTACGACGCGGGACAGGATCTCGTTCACGTCTACGCCCAGAGCGCGAACGGCAACCTGGTCGAGTACCTCTCGGATCACGCGGCCGGGCACGTCTGGAACGCCTACGACCTCAGCGTGTTCGCGGGCGGTGGAGGAACCATCGCAAGCCCGCCCGGTGCCCTCTACCAGCCGGCTCAGGATTTCATCCACGTCTACGCCGAAGGCTCCGACGGGCACATGATGGAGTACGTCTCCGACCATGCTTGGGGGCGTGTGTGGAACGCGTACGACTTGACCGGTCTGGCGGGCGCGGGGAGCGCGATAGGCGGCACCCCCGATGCTCTTTACTCGGGCGCTCAGGGGTTGGTCCACGTGTTCGTCCGGAGCTGGGCCGGCGACATCGTGGAGTACGTGAACGACGGGGCCTGGGGACGTCTGTGGAACGCGTACGACTTGAGTGCGTTGGCGTTCAACGGGGGTCCGGTGTCGGGCACCCCGAGTGCCGTCGTCGATCCGTCTACGGGGTTGATCGAGCTCTTCGTACGCCCGTCGAGCGACGACCTGGTCGAGTACCTACCAAATGGAGCCGGAGGCCACCTCTGGAACGCGTACGACCTGACCACCACGTCGGCGGGACCTACAATCGGAAGCGATCCGAGCGCGGTCGTCTGGAACTCCGTGGTACACGTCTACGCGGGAGGGCCACTGGCGCCCGGCGGACCACCGAAGACGGGGGTGGGGGTCTACGGATTCGCATCCTGGACCGCGGCAGGCCAAGCCATAGGCGACGAGTGGCCCGTCCTGGGGGACACGGGCGGGCTCGGGACGACGGGCGCCCCCTACACCGCCCAGCTCCCTAGCACCCCGGACCTCAATGTGGGCGAGGCGATCGTGGCCTTGCGGGTACGGGTCACGTGGCTCTCGTTCTGGACGGTGAGCGGCCCGGCCGGTGGCGACTCGTGGAACAGCGACGGGTACCAGGCCGGGCAGACCGCCGCTCAGGCGATCGATCGGGACTACGAGACCGACGCCACGAGGCCGGACTGGGTGATCCTCGACCCCGAGGGGTACAACGGCACGCCGGGGACGCTCTGGGACTGGGGGGCGTGGCTGTACGGCTGGTCGGCGGGGATCACGTCGGTGGACTCGGCACTTCATCCTGCTTTCTACGCGAACCAGTCGCAGTACTACACCAACGATCTGTCGGCGATCGGCCTACCCGCTTTCATCGCCGTGAGCCCGATTCAGGGAAACGAGCCGTTCATCCCGGGAGGCAGCTTCGGCAGACCAGGTTCCAACGTCACCGGGTACATCGGCTACTTCGGGTCCTGTCCGTCGTTGGCCGACGAGAACACTGTGCGAGGGTGGGGGGCCCCGTACAACACGATCCAGTTCTCCGACAGCGGCGTGGACTGCGGCCCGTGACCGATCCGGTCGATCGTCTCTGGTCGATCGCCGAGATCGCGAGGATCTCACACGCTGCCAACTCGTGACCGACGGCCCTGGCGGCACGTTCCCTCGTCGGTCGACCGGGTCAGCGCCAGCCGTACCAGGTGTCGGCTCCGGCGGAGTGGGTCGGGGGGCGCCCGAGCAACCATGTGAGATACGTCTCGGCCTGGGCGAAGTTGGCTCCTGTGGGTATGGCCACGACGTTGCGAACGTGCCAAGAGCGCAATTGCGCCTGGATCCGGACGCGCAGCGAGGTGGTCCGCCGCGGAGGCGTTCCCGTGGAAAGAGCGCTGAGCGTGGTGTCGGTCAACGACGGGCGGCTCGAAGACGCCGCACCGCGCGGCTGAGGAACGATGAAGCGCCCTCCGGGCAGCTTGAATCTGAGGAACGTGGTTGCCTGCCAGTTCTCCGGGTTGGCGAAGCTCGCGTCGGGGAACGGGTAGACGAGAGTGACCGTGTCCGGCGGAATCGCTTCTGCGGCCCTCGAGGTGAAGTAGCTGGGCACGCCCGTCGGCTGCATCACGTACGGCCAGGCGGGGACCAGCGGCAGAAAGACGGCGACCGCCACCAGCGCAGGGGCTGCCAATGACGCCGCCCTGTTCCGCCCGAGCCGAGCACGTCGGATCCGCTCCAGGACGACTCCGAGGATGACTGCGCCGCAAAGGGAGACGTACAAAGAGAAGCGGACCGGGAGGGCGTTGTTGAAGAGAGGAAGCTTGTCGAAGACCCCTTCTGGCATGGGGACCCCGGTCGTGCGGTTGTCCACCATCAGCCGCGAGCCGAGTGAGAGCACGAACGCGACGGCGCACAGGATTGCCGCCACCCGCACGACCGCCACGCGCCGGAGGGCGACGGTACTTGCCGCGATCACCAGCACCAACGGGAGCCCGAGGTAAGAGCCGTTCTCGCTCCCGTTGCCCGCGAACCGATCGGCGATTCGGGTGAACGTCGCGGGGGCGAAGCGTTGGAGGCTGTCGGGAAGGATCGGGCCCAGAAGGTCCGCGCGGTAGATCTGGGGATGGGCCTGAATGGGCCCGACCACGTGCGCGGGACCCGCGACCAGGAACCATACGGGGTAGGAGAGGAGCACCAGGGATACGAAGGCGGCACTCGCCAAGGCGGTGACGGTGTAGCGGAAACGGTCGCGAATCTCCCTTCTCGCGAACAACGCGGCCACGAGCACGCCGGCGGCCCCGATCACGATCGTTCCCAGTAGCACTTCGCTCGAGATGAAGAATTGCACGACGACGAGAAGACCGAGCACCGCTCCCTGCCAGACCGGCCGCCCGCGCTGACGGACGACCAAGTCGTGGACGACGAGGAGGATCAGAGGTGGCAGTGGGACGAACACGAGGTTCAGGTGCCCGATCCCCTGGGCCACCATGTAGGGCGAGAATCCGTAGAGGAGCCCGCCGGCGAATGCGGCTGGTCGCCAGCTGGTGAAGCGTCGCACGAGCGCGTACGCGGCCGCCGCCGAAGCGACCAGAGCCAGGGTCCCGAGCAGGTTGAAGCTGACGACCTGCCCGAAGAGCAACGTGACCGGGGCGGCGAGAAGACCCAGTGGCAGCGTGCTGGTGTTCGCCACCAAGTTGACGCCGAAGGGGTAATTCCCGTAGTTCGAGAAGAGCGGGTTGTGCCCGTGCAAGACGGCGTAGGGAGCCCAGGTGAGGAACCACATGGATGCCGCCTGGTCTCCACCTCCGGAGAGGGCGAACGAGTTCGGGTCTGCGGCCCACGCATGCCAGAACGCCACGACCGCGATGGCCGCGTAGATCCCGATTGCGAGGACCGTGGGCGCGACACTCCGCCACGTCGAGGGGTGAGACGAGGTGTGGGCGCCACGTTTCACTTCGGGCACCGGCGAGAACGATGATTCGGGGTCAGTGTTGTCGGGGACGTCTGTTCTCCACGAGGTCGCGTATCAGACACCACACTCGACGCGTGACATCACCATTTGGATTGTGAACACTACAGAAGGCGCAGTGGTGACGCACTATGGTGCGCAAGCGCACCGTGGCACGTACTGCGAGAGCCGTCCCGGGTCTGTCGGACCGTAGCCTCCGAGGCTCCTCGGCCGCTTTGGTTCTCGTCAGCGTCGGAAATTCGCAAAGGGGGACATGAAACGGCTGATTGCCTCTCTCGTCGCAACAGCGGGACTGCTCGTGACGGCTCTCAAGCTCCCGGCTGTGGCCGGGGCGTCCCCGATCCCGCTGGTGCGCAACTCGGGGCGGTGGGCATGGCGCCTCAGGTGGGCGTGAAGGTGTACGTGGGCTCCGACGTGGGATCGAATGCCTCGAATGCCGTCGTACTCAGCACGTACACCGCGATGGTCGATCAGGACGCCGTCAAGGTGATCTCCATCAGTTGGGGCGAGTGGGAGCGGGACCTCGGGGCGGCTCAGGTCCACGCGGAGGCGTTGCTCTTCGCTCATGCCGCCTCCCAGGGTCAGACTGTCGCCGCCGCCGCCGGTGACGTGGGCTCCGAAGGCTGCTTCGGGGACGGCACCGATGCTCCCCGGATGCTCGAAGTGCAGGACCCCGCGAGTCAGCCGTGGGTCACAGGTGTCGGAGGCACGACACTCAGCTCTCTCGGGCCGCGACCTACCGAGCAGGTATGGAACAACGTCGAGGGTGCCGGGGGAGGGGGTGTGTCAGACGAGTGGACGATGCCCGCCTGGCAAGCGGGTCCTGGAGTGCAGAGCGCGTTCACGAGCTCGTCTGCGTGTCCGTTGAGCTCAGCCCCCGCCACGAGGTCGTGCCGCGAGGTACCCGACGTGTCGGCGGACTCCGATCCCGTCAGCTCTCCGTTCGGCGAGTACGTCGACGGCGGCTGGAAGGGGGTGGGTGGTACCAGCATGGGCGTGTCCCTGTGGGCCGCGCTGGCCACGCTGGCCTACGAGGGTCGGGCGAAGAGACGGTGGGTCTCATGGACCCTGCCCTCTACCAGGCAGGGTGTCTCGACAGCCAGCCCTTCAACGACGTCGTCTGCGGAGACAACCAGCCCCCTTCGCCGTATCTGCCTACCGACTCCAACGGGGCTCCGTTCACCGGGGGTCCTTACTACCCGGCAACAGCCCGTTACGACCTGGCCTCGAGTCTGGGCACTCCCGTCTTCAGTGCTCTCGTGCCGGACCTGCGTAGCCCTTCTGTCGCTTGCGCGACCGTCCCCTCTCGTGCCTACCAGCCCGGCGACCTCTCCGAGTTCGTCTCCGACGCTGCCCAAGGACGCCTCTGGAACGCCTATGACCCGAGCGCCGTTGCCGGTGGTTCGGGGATCTCCCGGTCCCCGGGCGCGGTGGTGAACGCCGGCGAGGGCTTCATCCACGTCTTCGCGCGCGGGCCGCAGAACCATCTCCTCGAGTGGGTGAACGACCGAGCCGGCGGACGGCAGTGGAACGCGTACGACCTGACGACCGACTCAGGTGGTCCGGGGGTCCAAGGGACTCCGAGCTCAGTCGTGACAGGAAGTGTGATCCACGTCTATGTGGGCGGTTCGTAGGCGGTGCAGGTCCGAAGAGGAGCGAGGTCCGAAGAGGAGCGAGGTCCGAAGAGGAGCGAGGTCCCATGAGGAGCAGCCGGCCTCCGGACTACGGAGGGCGATACCGGGGCAAGTTGGCGGTCGTGTCGGGCGCGTCCTCAGGGCTCGGGCGTCGCATGGCTCTTGACCTGGCCGGCGCCGGCGCAACGGTTGTCGCTGTGGCTCGACGTTCGGAGCTGCTCGAGAAACTCGAGTCCGAGCTCCACGTCCTCTCGCCTCATTCTTCATGCCACCGCTGCGACGTCACCGACGTCGCAGCGTGGACGAGGTTGCTCGGCGAGGTCGAGCGGGACCGCGAGCGGATCGACCTACTGGTGAACAACGCGGCCATGGACCCAGGGATCCGCCTGGCTGACATCACGGTGGAGGACTTCGAGCGCGCCTTCGCTGTCAACTTCTTCGCCGTGGTCGCCGGCACGCTCGCGGTGTTGCCGAAGATGTTCGAGCACGGACAGGGGACAGTTGTCAATGTCTCCTCGGACGGCGGTCGCCTGCCGTCTCCGGGGCCGGGCGCCTATCCGGCATCGAAGGCCGCAATCGGTGCGTTCACAGAGAGCGTCAGCTTCCGAGCCGCGAGACATGGAGTGCACATGCACGTGGTCTACCCGGCCTGGATGCCGACGGAGATGGGGCTGAGCGCCCTGCGGCGCGGCCTTCGGACTCCGCCGCGTGTCATGCGTCGGAGCGAGGAGGAGGTGTCGAGCCTGGTGTTGGCGCGCCTCGGCGGCCCGGCGCTCGACATCAGTGCTTCGCGGCTGCCCGCCGTGGCCGCGCTCTTCCGGGCGGTCGCGCCCCTCACGTACCGTCGATTGCGGCGCAGCTGGTAGGTGTCAGGGGGAGGTTTGTAGGTAACAGGGGGAGGTTGCAGGTGTCAGATAGCGCCTCCGAGCGGGCGCGGACCGGAGGTTTGCACGACGGTGATACCGAACAACGAAGCGCCAGGCATCACGTTCCAGACGGCGAACCCGGCGACGTCAGGTCCAGCGGACGTCGCCAGCCCGGCTCCTTCGAGCGGCGCCATCACCCGTGACCCGGGCGTCACGAGGAAGAGCGCGTGGCCTCCGCCCCCGACCTCCAGGCGCGACGAGCGTTCGTAGTAGAGCGAGCCTGTGTGTTCGAGGTACCTCACCGAGGAACTGGAGACGAACGCGATTCTCGAAAAAGGAAGGACGAGACCGGCGATGCGAAAGCACGTGGCTGCGTTTGGCGCGCTTGCGTTGTCAGACGAGGCGAGGCCGCTCGTGTCGGCGACGAACGCGAGCACGTCCCGCCGGCGGTCGACCAAGCGCCCGAGTGACCCGACAGCGCCCTCTGTTCTGTCAGCGGCGGCGATCGCTGCCGCGGTGTCGGGGTACGGAGCCCCATACCTCGGGTTCGATATCCATAGACCGCTCAGCGTACGAGTGAGGCTGGACGGCAAGATCCCTGGCCTCTCGAGGAATTGTTCGGAATTGAGGACGCAGGCGACGGCGACGGCGATGGTCGCCACAACTGCTCCCGAGTGGCGAAGCGCGCGAACGCGGTGGTGAATCAGTCGCGACAGAGGCCACAGCAGGAGCATGGTCGCGCTCGGGAGGTACGAGAGCACGGCTCCGCCGGCGGGAAAGCGACCGCCGGTGACGATGGCCAAGGGAGGAAGGATCGCCGCGGCGAGGATGACGCCGCTTCGCTGGTACCACGGGCTCCAAGAGGAGTCGCGAAACAGATCCGGGCGCGAACCGGTGCCGCTCCAGATGCGTCTGCTCACGTCCCCGGCAGGCCTGCGCGTGACGAGGCGCGCCAGACTCAGGACGAGCCCCGCAGCGACAGCGAGAGCGATCGCCTGCCACAGCGACAGGATGCTGTAGGCGCCGAAGACGCCGAGATTGGTCGCTGCAGCCGACCCGCTGTACAAGAAAGACGAAGCATGGGCTGCAACGCTCAGTTCGACGCGAACAGCATGCAGCCACGATCCGACGTGCCCCGGCTGTACCCAGACCATCGGAACGAACCACACCGCGATGGAGACGAAGGCGGCGACGACCGGGACGAGCAGTTCGCGAGGGCTGCGGACGCTGGCTCTCAGCGCCACGAGCGCCAGCAGCGCGAACATCGGTAAGACCCACGGCATGAACCCGGTCCCGATCCCGAGGACCACCACCGCGGCGATTCCGTGGCCGCTCCCGGGACGGGCCAGGTGAGCCAGGACGACGAGCAGCACCCCGACGAGCGCGCAGAAGCTGTACGTCGAGACGATCGAGCCGCAGAACCACGACATGGAGGTCGACGCCACGAGCGCGGCGGCGGCGATTCCGACCCAACGGCCCACGAGCAGCGTGCCGGCCACGACCGTCAGGGCGGCGGCCGCGGCCGAGGCGAGCGCGGCAAGAAGAACAAGACTGCGAACAGTGCCGAGACCGGTCACCACGTGCAGCGCGTGCCCACAGGCGACATAGAGCCAGTAGCCAGGGGGCGAAGGTGCGCCGTGGGTGACGTCGAAGTGGAAGGAGCCGAGGACGAACTGAGCTGCGCCCCAGTCCGTGGGGCCCGATGCCCCCTCTACGAGACGCAGGACAAGGGTCGCCGCACCGATGCCGAGCGTGAGAGCCAGCACCATCGGGCTTCTCCACACCGCCGCTCCGCCTGGCCATCCCGACAACCTGCGGCGATGAAGCGCTGAGACCTGCCGCAGTTGCTCGTGCCCGAGCCTTACAGAGCTCACGCAGCCCTCATCGCCCATCCCGGGTGTGGTGAGCTCCTCCCGCCAGTGGGCGGTGTCGGGGAGCCGATAACGGTGTTCCGGACTCGCCCGAAGCGACCGGGGGGTCTGGGCCTTCGAGGTCGGCCAGCCGGGTGAACCGGTGCAGCCTGCCCAACCTTCCCAGACGTCCGGCGTCGACGCCGACATCCGCAGCGGCGAGCAACGGTGCATCCCCGTTGCTGTTCCCGTACGCCCACAAGAAGGGCCTGTCGACGTTGGCTCCGGAGCGCGACGCGTCGGCACCAGCAGATGCCTCTGGCGCGAGGATCGAGGACCTCATCCACTGCTCCAGGCGCGCGAGCTTCTGCGTGCCGCGGCAATTTCGTCCGTCGTAACGGCCGGTGAGAAGTCCATCGGGCCCGACCTCCAGACGGGTCGCGACCACGTCCTCGATTCCGAGCTCCCTCGCCACGGCGCGCACGTAAAGCTCGGGGGAGGCAGAGACGACCACGAGACGATGCCCCCGGCTGCGGTGCCACTCGAGACGGGCGCGCACGTCAGCTCGCGCGCGGCGCCTGTAGTGGGCGAGCCCGAAGGCATCTGCACGGGGAGCGATCTCCTCGAGACTGAGTCCTGCGAGCGTACGCCGGAACAAGGCCTCCTTCGCCTCGTCTGCCGCACGGCCTCCGAAGATGCCGGCGCGCGCGAGCTTCACGACCAGTCCACCGGCAGCGAGCACGACCCGCACGGGACCGACCACGGCTACTAGGAAATGCCAGACGCTGCCGCCGTTGGTCAGAGTGCCGTCGAAGTCGAAGGCGGCGACCTGTGGCCGCCCGCTCATTGGTTCGCGCGCCGCGGAGCGGGCACGCCGTGGCGGCCTGCGCCCGAGGCGAACCGCTTGGCCCCTTCGATTGACTCCCCGCTGTCGATCGTGTGGCGCCCGAGGCGAGCCTCGACGACCATGGCTTCGCGCTCGCTCTCAGCCCACTGGGCGTAGAGCGAGCGTCGGTCGTTTCGCATGCAGGTCTGGGGAAGCTCGGCGAGCTCGTGACCGAGCGTGAGCGCGACGTCGAGGGCCTGTCCGGGTGGGCTCAGACGGTTCACGAGTCCCATGCCGAGCGCTTCAGGTCCTCCCACACCCCGACCGGTCAGGATCAGGTCGAGCGCTCGGCTCTGGCCTATCAACCTCGGCAGGCGCACGGTCCCGCCGTCCACGAGGGGCACCCCGAAGCGCCGGCAGTAGACGCCGAGCACCGCGTCTGTGGCCGCCACCCTCAGGTCGCACCACAGGGCGAGCTCCAGTCCTCCCGCCACGGCGTGACCCTCGATCGCTGCTATCACCGGCTTGGACAATTCCAGTCGGGTCGGCCCCATCGGCCCCGGCCCCTCCTCGCGCACCGGCTCATGGCGTCCCGCTGCCAGCGCGTTCAGGTCGGCTCCGGCGCAGAAGGTGCCTCCCTTGCCGGTGAGGACCGCGACGGAGGCTCGTGCGTCGGCCTCGAACGACAAGAAGGCCTGGAGCAGTTCGCGGGCGGTGGCAGGGTCGACGGCATTGCGCCTCTCGGGGCGGCAGATGCTGACGACGGTGACCTTCCCGTCTCGTGTGATCTGGACGTTCTCGGGCATGCGGCGGCCATCTTCCCAGAAGGGGCCGCCCTCGGAGAAGGGATTCAGGGCAGAAGGCGTGGGGCGTCCGGAAAATGTGACCCAACGCGTCGACAATCGCGACGGGGCCGTTACACTCGTTGTCAGCAAGGCAATAGGACTATTTCCGTCGCTCATGGCGCCGACGGGGAATCCAGGAGGAAGACATGGCCGTACGCCTGGGCGACACCGCCCCCGACTTCACCGCCGAGACGACCGAAGGACCGGTCAACTTCCACGAGTGGCTCGGAGACTCGTGGGGGATCCTGTTCTCGCACCCAAAGGACTTCACCCCGGTCTGCACTACGGAGCTTGCGGCCTTCTCCAAGGTCAAGGGTGAGTTCGACAAGCGGAACACGAAGCTGATCGGTCTTTCCGTGGACTCGGTCGAGTCTCACAACACGTGGGACAAGGACATCGCCGAGACCCAGGGCCAGTCGGTCAACTTCCCGGTGATCGGAGACCCGGACCGCAAGGTGGCCGACCTCTACGACATGATCCACCCGAACGCGAACGACACCCTCACCGTTCGCTCGGTCTTCGTTATCGGCCCCGACAAGAAGGTGAAGCTGACCATCACGTACCCGGCCTCCACGGGGCGAAATGTCGACGAGGTCCTGCGCGTCCTCGACTCGTTGCAGCTGACCGCCGGCTATTCGGTGTCCACGCCCGTCAACTGGGAGGACGGCGACGACGTCATCGTGGCCCCGGCGCTTTCGGAGGAGGAGGCGGAGAAGAGGTTCCCCAAGGGCTTCAAGACGCTCAAGCCCTACCTGCGGATCACCCCTCAGCCGAACAAGTAACGCCGGGCGCCAAGGGTCGCCGAGGAGCGCGCCGAGGTCACGAAGCGGCGCGCACGACCTGGACCTGTCCGACCCCCGTCTCGGCGTCGAGAACGAGATGGGAGCTCTCTGCGGGATAGCCCGATGTCGCGGCCGCCGTTCGAGTGGTGCGGACACTGCCGAAGCCGCTCCCGAGGCTTTGCCCGAACACCTGCACGTCGCCGAGCCCGCTGTGGGCGGTGACGCTGACTGTGGGCCCATCGGGCAGCTCCACGAGAAGGTGCCCGATCCCGACGCTTGCCGTGATGTGCCTGGTTCCGGGCGCGAAATCCACACCCCGCAGGTCGACGATCAGGTTGCCCGCGGCGAGCCGGTAGCGGGAATGAACCTGCGCGGCGATGGTCGGACGCCATTGCGAGTCGCCGATCCCGCCGCTCAACGGCACACCGCTCAGCGACTCCACCGAGAAGAGCGTGGCAGCGACGACGGCCGCGATCGCGGCGAGCGTCACGAGAAGCGTGACCACGATCCATCCGAGGCGCGAGGCGGCGCTGCGGTTGGCCCCGCTGCCCGCCAGCAGTACTGCCGCCATCGCCAGCGCGAGCAGGGAGAGGAAGAAGCCGAAGCCGTAGTTCCAGTGCGGCCACCAGGGGCCGCTCGAGAAGAGGTCGGACAGGGCGACGATCGCCAGGACCACCCCGGCCACCACCACAGCCAGGTTGCGTCGTCGAGGTCGACGGTCGAGGAAGTCGTGAGCGATGGTCCTCTGTGACTCGGCTTCGGGGATGAGCAGCCACCCCGCCAGGTACAGAAGCAGACCGAAGCCGCCGAGAAGGACGAGAGCCACGAAGGCGATGCGCACCACCGCCACGTCGACGCCGATGTAATGGGCTATGCCGGCGGCGACCCCGCCCAGGATGCGACCGTGGGGGTCACGTCTGAGAAGACGCGGCTCTCCTGTCCCCGGTGGCGGCGAAGGTGGCGGCGAGGGTGGCGGCGAAGGTGGCGGCGCAGGTGGCTCAGCACCCGGGGGAGGAGGTGGTGGCAGGCCGCCGCCTGGTGGATCGGGCGCAGGTGCCTTGTCGCCTGCGAGCCCCAAGCCAGGTGTGTCGTTGCTCGACCTCTCGGTGATCGTGTCCATGATCCAATGATCTGGTACTCCGGACGTTCGGGGCATCGGGGATCACCCGGAAAGATCCCCCAGGTCGGTGTGCGGGTCTGAGGGACGTTCCCCGTAGTCGCGTGCATCGGCGCATGCGAGCATGGGACACATCGAGGAAATCGCCGGAACTCCTGATCACGTTCCCTGGGGTTTTCAGCCTCTGCCGGAGGCGAAGGATCCTTCGGTGCTGTCGCCCCAGGGCGAGGTCCCGTTGGGCGGAGATCGCCATCGCCGCACCTGGTGGCGCGTTCCTCGATCGCCGGGACCACTACGACGCAGCGTCTCGGACCGAATGGCAGGGGGGGTGGCGGGCGGCCTGTCCGCACGATTGGGCGTGAACGCCAACCTCATCAGAGGGTTGTTCCTTCTGCTGATACTCGGGGACGGCACCGGGTTCGCCATCTACGTCGTGCTGTGGTTGGCGATCCCGATGTCCGGCGACTCGGTCTCGGTCGGCCGGAGAGCGGTCGTGAACCACGGGGCTCTTCAGCTCGCCCTCTCGATGGCGATCGCGTCCGGAGGGGTGCTAATCGCGCTGGCCGCTGTTGGAGTGAGCCCCGCCGCCGGATTGATCTGGCCTGTGCCGATCAGCGTCGCGGGGCTGATCCTGGTCTGGCGGGGAGCGGAGGGCGAGGAGAAAGCGTTCCTGAACGAGCTCCTTCATCAGGTCGTGTCGACGGAGCCGACGACACGGAGGAGCCGTCGTGCGACCACCGTGAGGTTGGTCCTCGGCGTCGTCCTCGTGCTCGCAGGCGTCATAGGCGTCGTGATCGTCCGCCGTCCGACCTTCGCCACGGTCGCCACCCTTGACGGCGCTGTGGCGGTGATCATCGGCGGACTCCTGGTCGTGTTCGGTCCTTGGTGGTTGAGACTGGCTCACGAGTTGGCCGTCGAGCGGCGCGAACGCGTCCGATCACAAGAACGGGCCGACATGGCTGCGACGATCCATGACTCGGTTCTCCAGACCCTCGCCCTGATCCAGCGGGAAGCCGCCGACTCTCGCGAGGTCACACGTCTGGCACGTGCTCAGGAGCGTGACCTACGCACGTGGCTGTTCGAGGGAAGGCCCCCAGGAACCTTCGACAGCTCTCAGGTTTCGACCGTTGCCGAGGCGGTCGGCGTCATTGAACGCGAGGTCGAGGAGAACCATCGCGTCTCCGTCGAGGCCGTGGTCGTCGGTGACTGCTCCTTGGCCGACGAGCAACGTGCACTGCTCGGAGCAGGTCGTGAGGCGGCGGTGAACGCGGCGAGGTGGTCGGGGGCGCTCACCGTGTCGATCTTCGTAGAAGTCGAGCCGGGACAGGTCTCGCTGTTCGTACGCGATAAGGGCAAGGGGTTCGACCCCGACTCGGTGGCAGACGGTCATCGAGGCATCACGGATTCGATCCGCGCCCGCATGGCCCGCTACGGAGGGAGCGTTTCGATTCGCAGTCAGCTCGGTGAGGGGACAGAGGTGGAGCTTGTGATGCCGAGAGCCGAGGGGCGAACGTGAACACACGGCGAAGCGGAGACTCGAGCGAGAGCTCCTCCCGTCGAGTGCGCGTGTTCCTGGTGGACGACCACCGTCTCTTTCGTTCAGGGGTGAAGGCCGAGCTCGGACGTGAGGTGGAGGTGATCGGCGACGCGGACGAGGTGGAAGCGGCGATCGAACTGATACGCGAGCGCGAGCCCGACGTGGTGCTCGTAGACGTGCACATGCCGAACGGCGGAGGCCAAGCTGTGATCGAGGCGGTCGGCCGTACCCACCCGGGTGTGCGCTTCCTGGCGCTCTCGGTGTCCGACGCCGCCGAAGACGTGATCGGCGTGATAAGGGCGGGGGCACGAGGTTACGTCACGAAGACGATCTCCGGTCCCGAGCTGACCGAGGCGGTGGTGCGCGTCGCCGAAGGCGATGCGGTGTTCTCGCCTCGCCTGGCGGGGTTCGTGCTCGACGCGTTCGCCTCGGACCCCGTGCTCGCCGGGGGGCTGACCCCGAGCTTCGACCCGGAGTTGGACCAGCTCACCTCACGCGAGCGCGAGGTGCTCCGCCTGATCGCTCGTGGCTACGCGTACAAAGAGGTGGCGCGCGAGCTGTCGATCTCGGTCAAGACCGTCGAGAGCCACGTGTCGGCCGTTTTGCGCAAGCTCCAGCTCTCCAGTCGCCACCAGCTCACTCGTTGGGCCTCCGAACGCCGCTTGCTCTGACCCAGTCGACCCGGCGTCGCTCGATGGCTCACTCGGCGCCGGGCGGTGAGGGTGCGGAGGCGTCCGGGTTCTCGGGTGCCGTCGCGAAGATCGTCCTGCGGTAGTACGCGAGCTCGGCGACCGACTCACGGATGTCGTCGAGCGCCCGGTGCGAGGTCTTCTTGGTCGGAGCGCCGCGCAGGATGCCGGGGTACCACCTGCGGCACAGCTCCTTCACCGTCGAGACGTCGACCGACCTGTAATGCAGCCAATTCTCGATCTCGGGAAGCTGAGTTGCGAGGAACCGGCGGTCGGTCCCGATCGAGTTGCCGCAGAGGGGAACGCTTCGCGGCTGCGGTACTTGAGCCTTGATGAACTCGAGCGTCTGCCTTCCGGCCTCCTCCAGCGTCAGCGTGGAGGCGGCTATGGCTGCGAGAAGACCGGATCGGCTGTGCATCTCCTTTACGACCGGCTCCATCGCGCCGAGCTGGTCTGCGTCCGCGCTGACCACCAGGTCGGGTCCCTCGGCGAGGATGTTCAGGCAGTCGTCGGTGGTGAGGGTCGCGATCTCGACGATCGTGTGGCGGCTCGGGTCGAGCCCGGTCATCTCGAGGTCCATCCAAACGAGCATCACGGGTGATGTTATAGGCGGAGCGCGTGCGAGCCCGGGTGGCTCGTGACGGGCTGCTCACCGTGGCGGATATCGTCGTGCGGTGCTCGAGGTCCCACTCGTCCGTATCGATCCCGACTTGCCCGTTCCGTCCTACGCCCACGATGGAGACGCCGGGGCCGACCTCTATGCTCGCCAGGACGCCACCCTGGCACCCCGCGGCGGCCGGGCTCTAGTGCCGACCGGAATCGCGCTGGCCATCCCGCCGGGTCATGCCGGGTTCGTGCTCCCCCGAAGTGGGCTCGCCCTGCATCACGGGGTGACGTGCCTGAACACCCCGGGACTGATCGATTCCGGCTATCGGGACGAGTTGCGCGTGCTCCTGGTCAATACCGATCCTGCCGATACGTACGAGGTGAGGCGCGGCGACCGGATCGCCCAGCTCGTGATCCAACCAGTCGAGGAGGCCAAGTTCGTCGAGACGGCCGCGGGCGACCTGCCCGACAGCGCTCGCGGCCTGGGGGGATTCGGCCACACGGGCCAGTGAGAGCACCCAGTCAGGATTTCTCATGGAACGTATGAGCGGTATGGATGCGGCGTTTCTCGCCCTCGAGACGCCGTCCACGCACATGCACGTGTCGGTGGTCATGATCTTCGAGCTGCCGGAGAGTGCGGCCGGCTCACAGGTGCCTTCCGCGCACTTCGACCGGATACGCCAGGTCGTCTCGGAGCGCCTGCACTTGGTGCCGCAGCTCCACCGGCGTGTCGCGCGCGTGCCGTTCGGTCTGAACCACCCCGTGTGGGTGGAGGATCCTGCTTTTGACCTCGACTTCCATCTGCGAAGAGCCAGCCTTCCCGCTCCGGGCGGCCCGAAGGAGCTCGCCGCCTTCGTTGCCGACGTCGTGGGCAGGCCTCTCGATCCGAACCGGCCACTGTGGGAGATGCACGTGATAGAGGGCCTCGGGGTCGGCCACCTGGCTGTTCTCGCGAAACTGCACCACGCCATGATCGACGGGGTGTCCGGCATCGAGGTCATGGCCACGTTCTTGGACCCTGGGCCCATGGCGGGCACCGTACCGGCACCGGATCGTCCCGTGCACAGAGTGCGAGTTCCCAGTGACGTAGAGCTACTGGCGTGGGCGGTTCCCACGCTCGTTCGCCAACCGGAGAGAGCGCTCGGTGCTCTTCGCACCACGCTCGGAGCGATGAGGCAGCTGTCCGAGCGCAACCGCCGCTTGAGCAGACAGGAAGAGACCGATCCCCCTCCGGCCCCCTTCCGAGCACCGCGTACCTCGCTCAACGGTGCCATCTCTTCTCAGCGCCGCTTCGCATTCCTGCAGCTCCCATTGGAGGACCTGCGTGAGGTGAAGCGGGCCTTCGGCGGCACCGTGAACGACGTGGTACTGACGACGGTTGCCGGCGCTTTGCGGCGACTATTGGCCGAGCGGGGCGAGCAGCTCGAAGGGTCCCTCGTCGCCATGGTCCCGGTCTCGACACGTGTCGCGAACCCGATGGCCACGTCTCAAAGCGACAGCGGCGTGCCGGCGCTCGGCAACAAGGTCACTTCGATGCTGGTGTCGCTCGGTACGTCGATAGCGGATCCCGTCGAACGCCTGGGGGTCATCGCGAACGGCAGTCGTCTGGCCAAGGAGCAGTCGCGGGTGTTCTCCGAGGAGTTCATCGAAGGGTGGGCGCAGCTCGTGTTACCGGCGCTGTCTTCGCGAGCGGCCCGACTCGTAGGAAGCCTGCAAATCTTCGACCACGTGCCGCCTCTCTTCAACGTGCTCGTCTCGAACGTCGCCGGGCCCGTTGCTCCCTTGTGGTGCGCCGGGGCCAAGCTCGTGGCGGTGTACCCGGCAGGACCCATCGTGGAGGGCGTAGGCCTGAACGTCACCGTGATCAGCTACACGGGAACGCTGTACATGGGCTTGGTCGGCTGCCGCGAGCTCGTGCCCGAGGTGGAGCACTTGGCTCTGCTGATGTCGGAAAGCATGAGCGAGCTGGTCAAGGCCGGCCGCCGGAACGAGGAGCACGGGCCCTGAGCACCAGGCAGGCACGGAGGTAAGATATTTTGCTAGCTGCTAGCGGACGTGGCTCAGTTGGTAGAGCATCACCTTGCCAAGGTGAGGGTCGCGGGTTCGAATCCCGTCGTCCGCTCCACAAAAGTCCTGGTCAGATGGCCTATCAGTTGGACTTCTTCGCCGGTCGGACCTGTTCATCGCGCGTTCATCGCGCGGACGAATTCAGATCCGGGCGAATTTCGGAGACTGACGCAGGGCTTGCCATCTCCGACAGCGCTGCGGCGATCGCCCTGTCGCGGTCCTTGGTGGCGTGCTGGTAGATGAGCGCCGCTCGGGGGCTGGCATGGCCCAGGCGGTGCATCAGCTCCTTGGTGCTCGCCCCGGTTGCGGCGGCGAGGGTCGCACCGAGGTGGCGGAGATCGTGGAAGTGGTAGTCGACCCCCACGGCCTTGCGCGCGCTGTTCCAGTGGCCTTGTAGATACTTGGTCCAAAGGCGCCCTCCCCTGGTGTTGGTGAAGACGAGTGCCTTTGCATCGGCAGCCACGTGGAGGTGCAAGTGCTCTTCCACCAAGGGGATCACGTGGGGTGGGATAGCCACCGTCCGGATGCCAGCGGGGGTCTTGGCCCTGGTGACCCTCAATGTTCCGTGCAGGGTGTCGATGTCCTCACGGCGAAGACCGAGCAGCTCTCCACGGCGCAGCCCACACCAGGCGGCGAGATGGACCAACAGCGATATGCGCTTCGGGATTGCTCGCGCGAGCGCATCCACCTCGGCGACCGTGGGAACGGGGCGCTCGGGCGTGTGCTCGACACCTGCGCCCTTGACCTGGCAGGGGTTCTTAACGAGCTGCTGGTCAATGACTGCGGTGTTCATAATGGTCTGAAGGAGCCGATAGGCCTTTGCGGCCCGGGAGCGATGATCCTTGGCCAGCGCTGCGTGCCAGGCGCGTACCTTGGACGGAACGATCGAAACCAGCGCCAGGTTGCCGAAGGTCGGCAACAGATGGGCATTGAGCAGCGACGAGTAATCGGTTCGCGTCGTCGCGCTCAGGTCCAGGCGCTGGTCGAGCCAGGCAGTGGCATATTCTCCGAAGGTGATCCGCCCTGCCCTCGGGTCAACGGCGACCCCGCGTAGCCTGTCGGTCTCGACCGTTGCCGCGTACGCATCGGCGTCGCGCCGGCGCGAGAAGGTCCTCGTGACTACCCGGTTACCGATCCGCGTTCGCACGTCGTAGACGGTCTTCACGTCATCGAGGCCAGCCGCGAAGGCCCGTGCAGCGTTACGCCCCTGATCGGTGTCGCGAAATGATTTGCTGACTCGCCGCGTCTGGGACCCCTGCCGTGATGGTTTTGCGAGACCGCTTACGCGGTAGCTGATCTGGGCCACGTAGTTCCTCCTCCCCGGGGATCTTGGCCAAGCCTACGATTCTGTGTGGGGTTGACAGGGAGACTACGCCGGACGCTTGTGATGGTGCAGGTGTGTCACGTCGTCGTTCATCGGCGCCCTCACTTGTCCAGCTCCGGACACGAACTCGGCCAGCGCCTCCTCGGGGACCCGGCGGGCGCGGTCGATTCTCACCGAACGAAGCCGGCCGTCGGCGATGATCTTGTAGACGGTCGTCTTGCCGATGGCTAGGCGTTCGGCGACATCTTGCACGCTGAGTAGGCAAGATTTCTCAGCACGGGCTGTTCTCATATCGGTAGGCTCCGGCGCACTGTGAGCTCGCACACCGATGCGGGCGACAACGGCGTCGGCGAAAACTTCGGCGACGACGAGGAGCGCTTGCGCGAGATCCGCCGGTGCGTCCTCGAAGGAAGTGGGCTCGATCGACACCGACCGCTCCTTCCTAGCGCCGAGGCCCATGGCACAGCGCTGACGAAACGAGCTGACTTGGTAGGTGAGCGCAGCTGATCCTGGTGGCTCGCTCGAGATGACCCAGCCACCCGAGCTCGTGCCCCCCGAAGACAACAAGGGCGAGGCCGAGAAACGCCGCCCACATCGCAATGCCGAACACGCTCTCTCGGAGGGAGTGGGTGTGGCCCAGCACGGCGCAGGAGAAGTGTCGGAGGTTCGGCCACAGAAGAGGTACCCCGCCCTCGGTCAGCATGTCGCCCACCAGGTGAAGCGCCACACCGGCAGGGAGCGCTGGGGCGAGCCATCGCGTGCTGACGTAGTGCACACACGTCCACGCGGCGATACCGCCAGCCGCGAAGCAGACCAACCTGTAGCGAAGCGGCGGGGGAGCGAGAACCCGGAAGAACAGTGCCAGCAGGAGCCCAAGGAGAACTGCGCGAGCACCAGACCAAGGAGTTACCGCCAGGCCAAGCGCACCGGCAGCGGCGACTGCTAGCGCCGAGTGAGTGGCGTGACGATGACCGCCCGAGAGCCGCTTCGTGAGAAAGGCCACCATCTCGGTCACCGGTCCGCACAGATGCGCGACGGTGGATCCGGGTTCGTCGATGTCCGGGAGAATCGCCGCGGCCGCGCACGTCCCGGTCGACGCCGCCAGAGCTTCGGGCGCCATGTGGGAGAGCGCGCCGACGCCGAGCCACACGACTCCGCCCAACAGTGCATGGTGGCGACCCATCATGTGCTCGTTCTCCCGATATCTAGGGGTCACCGCAACCGCCCGCCCGCTGCATCAGTTCGCGTCTGTCGTGGTGTCGCGAAAGTGGAGGGCCCTCTAGGACTTCGCCTGGCCGACGCGCGGTGGCCATCGTCAGAGCTTCGGTTGGCTGGTGCCCGTGTTGGTTGTGGCAGCTGGGAGGTCTGACAAGGACTGCACCATGAGCTGCACCATCGCACTGCAGGATGCGTTAGGTCCCGAGCGTTGGCCTCGGCCTTGCGATCGAGGTGCGAGCAGTCGGGATTATGGACGTCCGTAGGTGTCTTTGTGTCCGTGCACGACGGCTCATGTCAACGCCGAGCGCCGAATCTGGCGCCGGCCCGTCTTCGGACATGCATTCACAACTCCTGCCCCGAACACCCTGCTCTGTCGCTCGGAGCGATACCGCTCGGGCTTCGGTGTCCGCCCGCCTTTCAGGCAGCTAGCGCAAACCGGCACTTGCGGACGGTCCGTTCGTCAATCTGGCCGGCTCACTGCGAACGTTTCCGGGCGGTCCTGTTGTTAGTTCTGTGGCAGCGGCCTAGGGCCAGGGCTCAAGGTCCCAGCCTCGCCGACCTACAATGCCGTAGGACAAGGAGTGACTATGGCAAGGGTAGATCGCAAGGAGCGACGCAGGCGCTACCAGGCTGCTGTCGATGACCCGGTCAAGGCCGTCAGGCTCGGAACCTCAACCGACGGCGAACCTACGTACTTGCTGAGGTTGTACTCAGCTCGCACGGGGAAGCTCATGCAGTACACGGGTACGTACCATGAACTGGAGTCGATCTATCGCAAGTCAACCGTAGGTAATGGCGTCGCCACCGCGGTGTCGTCCGTGACCTGGCTTCCTGGTTTGATCGGTGGCGTCCACAACCTGCACAAGAACAAGCAGTTCTTCAAGCAACTGCAAGAGCTAGCGGACGTGGAGATGTCCGACGTCGGGATCGACGCCCAGGCATGAAGAGCACCGGCGATCTGGCGAACCTAGGGAAGTCGTGATGAAGCAGAAGTTACTTCGTGAAGTGGAGGCAGAGCTTGAGCGCCGCTCCGAGGAGGAGTGGCGCCGACAGATCGAGGCGCTGACCCGCGAGACCAATCGTCTCGTCTCTTCGGGTATGCCTAAAGAGGTCGCTGAAGAAGAAGCCTTCGCTAGCCTGGCGCACCCGCAGATCACGGCCCAGCTTGCACCTGGGGAGAGCATCCGTCAGGCAGGCAACGCGGGCTACGAGGCCATGCCAGAGGACTACTCGCTGGCTCACGTGGCCGTGACGAACCGGCACGTTGTTTGGAGCGTACTCCCGAGGTTTGAACTGGTGCTGTCCCTCAGTTACTCCGATGTAGTCGCAGTCGGCTGGAAGTTGTACGAGAGCGCGTCGCCGGACGACCTGGGAGGCAAGGCGATCAGGATCACATATCGACCGGCGGACTTCCCGGCGGAGCTGCGCAGGATCAATCCCACCGGCGAGCTGGATGCGGCGTTCTTCTTCCCCGACAGATCCGAAGCAGTCAAGCTGCAAATGGGCATCCTCGCTCGAACCGGTCACCCAGGACCGCACGACGACGGCGAGAGGCAGTATGCGGTCGAACGCCTCCGCAGCCTGTCGACCGATGTCACCTCGTGGGGCGACCTCTGCCCGATGTGTCTCAACGATCTCGTGCAGAAGACTGCCTCAAGTGTCCGGTGCCAGGGTAGTCACCTGTTTAGCAATCCTGATGTAGAGCCGGTAATCGACGAGAGCGAGAACCACTTCGGCGAGATCATTGACGAGACGAGATGGATGCCAGTCCTACTGGACGACCGGAAGTTCGTTGGAAAGCCGCTCATTTGGTTGACGTGGAAGGACCGGCCGTTCGGCCCGCCCAAGATCCTCGACTACGAGACGATTACCGCCGCCTGGGTGGAAGTTTAACGACATCGACGAAATCTTCCCCCAGCAGTTGACTCTGTGTCGCGGTAAGAGGGCGAACCACCCGGAAACGCGCGGCGTGTATCGAAGTGGCCTGGGCGCGAGAAGTGCCGGTACATCACCCCATCCTCGAGGTGCCTTCTGAGCATGACCGCCCGGGATCGACGGCACTGAGCGATTGCGCGCAGGTTCACTCGCGAGCACGCATCCGACTACCCGCCGCGTAGCCGGCACTTCCGTGCGGTGAGAACTTCCGCAATGCCTATTGGGCTGGCGTGTTACCGGGCGGGTAGCCTCGGACTCGGCGGGCTGCGGTTAGGCAGGCCTTTTGGAGGGAAGCAATGAAGAGGCTGCAACTGGTCGGTGTCGTGATGATTGGATCGGCGGGACTCCTCCTGACAGCGTGTAGCGGCAACAGCTCAGCCTCAGTTGCGACGACGCAATCAACGACCACGACAATGGCTGGCCCAAGCCAGAATGCAGCGGCCGATAAGGCTCTTGCCGTCGCTGCCAACCTGAAGCTCTCTGACTTCCCCGACGGCTGGACATCATCCCCGCAATCAAATTCATCGACGGGTCCTCAAGGACTCGACGCTCGACTTGCCTCTTGCCTGCACGCCAACGTGTCCGTGTTTAATAACAACGACCCTACCCAGGCGTCATCTCCGGATTTCAGCGACTCAAATGGCGACACTGCCTCTAGCGGAGTCAACTACCTTGCTGTCGCTTCGCAGGCTCAGGCCGACATGAAAGCACTCACGGGTTCTCGCTTTCCGTCCTGCTTCACAACAGCTGTGAATGCCATTCTCAACTACGAGCTGAACAATCCGAGCAGCACAGGGAGCACGCTGCCAGCGGGTGTCAGCTTCGGGCAAGCCAGCGTCGCACAGATGTCATTCCAGTCTTACGGTAACCAGAGCATCGCCTATAGGGTCACGGTGCCCTTCAGTTACGAGGGCCTCAACCCGGATGCCTACTTTGACATCGTCGCAGTGCAAGAGGGTCGTGCCCTGGCGGGCCTGTTCTTTGAGAGCACGGCAACTCCATTCGATTCGTCCATGGAGGAGCAGTTGACGGCAACCGTTGTCGGACGTCTGGTTCAGACTTGACCGCCCAAAGCTGCTTACGCTTTTGGTCCCCAACATCCAAAATGACAGCGTTGGAAATCATCGAGGGTTGCGCCGACGCTGGATCTGCCGTCGTTGTGGCGGCAAGGTCGACGGGGAAACCAGGGCGGTTAGCTGCGCTCGGTATCTGCCATTCTGGGACCCGCACTCAACGTGCCGTGTATGATCGGTCAACGACTGCAAACACCGAGGAGCCTGACCCGCCAGTCCGCTCGGTATCGACGCCCAAGGGCAGCGCATAACGACGACTCAACGAAGCTCCGAGCACAGGACCGTTTGCGTCAGACGGATCGGGGACGCTGCTGTCCATATACCCACGACTGCTCATAAGGCCCGCTCATAACAATCACTCACGCTGACGGGAAGCGACGCCGCCGCGTCGCTACCGGAGCACCGACGCGACCACGAACCCGAGTTCAGCAACGAAGAACAAAGCCGAGGCGGTGATCCAACCGAGTGCGAGCCGACGGATCGCGCTCCAACGAAGCGCCACCAGTCCCAGGACTACAGCGAGTAGCTCGCTTCCGAGCTCGATCCACCAGGCGTGGGCGAATGAGGTGAATCTGAACGCGTAGGTGGCCCCAGCGATTCCGAGAAGCGGCTTCATCACCCACTCGACGAAGAGACTGAACAGTGTGGGGACCGGAGTCACCCCAGCTTGGATATCTGCCATCTCGTGCTCAGCAACATGTTGCTCGATGAGCGCGTAGATACGATCAACGGTCTCAGCAGTAATGGTACCGATCGTGGGCAGCTCGGATCGAAGCGAGCTCCGTAGGTCGGGTCCGTGGACGATCACGCTTCGGCCTTGTGCGCGCTTTACCCATCCGTCTTCGGTCGTCAGAGCGCCGCTCCACAGGACGACGACCGAAGTTACAGGCACCTCGAACCCCGCTCTGGTTAGCCAGGCGGAGAGGTCATCCGCGTTCATTCTGGCTTGGCGCGCTGCGCTTTCTCTGCGATCTTGCATGAATCGGTCTCCAACGCCAAGAGGCCACGGATCACTGCTCCATTTGCTTTCGATCGAGAGGACGCCGTTCGGACCCACCAGGACGTGGTCGATGTCCCACGAGGGGTCGAGCTTGAAGCCATTTACCAGAAGCCAACCTCTCCGGCACAGCCATCTGAGATCCCGAGCCGTCCAGGACTCGCCCACCGCTCCCATGAATGTCGTGCCGGCCCCGGAGAGCACGACGACAAAGAGCACGTCAACCCAGACGCCCGAGGCGCCGCTTGCCCCGAGCACCAGACCCCGTCCGATGCCGTGAAGTTTCAGGGCGAGTGGAAGGAATGCCAAGAACAGGCCTGCCGGAATAAACACGAGGAGAGGCCAGGCGCGGCGAATTAACGGCAACGCTTGATCTCGCCAGGCCACTTCCCGGGCGTAGCGGCCCGAGCGAGCAACGGTGCCCAGGGCCCGGCGACGTAGGTAGCGCCTTACCCTCACGCCCAGCTGAACGGCGTGGCTCGAGGTCCCCGGGAAGGGCTGAGGAGGCCGTGTCACAGACATGTGCATGTGATCGGCAGGAGCGCGAGTTCCATGTAGTTGTCTTCACGGCCAGACATGGTCTGCCCAAATCTAACCAGAGGCGGAGCTCCACCTGGGTGTTCTTTGCTGTGCTTCCGAGTCGATCTCGGCTATCGCACGCTGCTGACCATCTGGCGGGTGTGGTGAGGCTGGCGCCGGGGGAGTACTGGCCATGGCACACACACTCGCAAGAAGCAGTGAGCACGGCACTCGGCTCGAAGAAGCGCACGCAAAGCTGGTATCGGCGATAGAGGCACTCATAAGCGGGACCGACTGGGAGCGGATGCTAAAGGTGGCGTCGCGGTTCCACCGTTACAGCTTCGGCAACATTGCCCTGATCACAGCTCAGCGTCCCGATGCCACGCAGGTCGCTGGCTATCGCACGTGGAAGAGCCTCGGGCGGCAGGTCAAAAGGGGCGAGAAGGGGATCGCGATCCTGGCACCGTGTCGCCGCAGGCGCACCGAGGTCGACGAGATCACGGGTGAAGAGACCTCGAGCACTTACGTGAGCGGTTTCACGGTGGTGCACGTGTTTGACATCTCGCAAACCGATGGGGAGGAGCTTCCCGAGGTGCGAGCGGAGCTCCTCGACGGAGCAGGTCCTGAGGGTCTGTGGGAAGCCCTCATCGCCCAGGTCGAGTCGGCAGGGTTCGTAGTAGAGCGCGCCGAGTGCGGAAGTGCCAACGGACGCACCAACTACGCGACCCACACCGTGACAGTGCGCCCCGACGTCTCCGGTGCCCAGGCGTGCAAGACCCTCGCGCACGAACTCACCCACGTGCTCTTGCATCGCGAGCGCCTGTTCGAGTGCCGCGGCGTGGTGGAGGTCGAGGCAGAGTCCGTCGCCTACCTCGTGTCCGAGGCATGCGGTGTCGCGAGCGACGGATACAGCTTCCCGTACGTGGCTGTGTGGGCGGGCGGCGACAGCGATCTCGTGCGCTCGACTGCAGAGCGTGTCATCACTACAGCCAGAGAGATCCTCGACGGGCTAGGCCTCATAGGTGGCAAGCCGGTCGAGGCCGCGGCATGACCGTGTACAAGAGGTGGTGAGAAGATCGCGCCCATGGAGTCAGCCAGGGTGGACCAGTGGCTCTGGGCCGTCCGGCTGTACAAGACCCGTTCGGCGGCAACCGAGGGTTGCCGTGCCGGCCACGTGCGTGTCAACGGCTCAGTTGCCAAGGCCGCCTCCCAGGTACGGGTTGGAGACCGGGTGGAAACCCTCCTCCACGGCCGCAACCGGATCCTGGAGGTCGCCCTCGTCATCGATAAGCGGGTGGGGGCTTCCCAGGCCGCCGAGTGCCTGATCGACCACAGCCCTCCGGCTCCAGCACGGGATGAAGCAGTCCTCCCACGCGAGCGAGGGGCTGGCCGTCCGACGAAGCGAGATCGTCGCGAACTCGACCGGCTACGTAGGTGATGGGTATATTGCCGACGTCCTTCCTCGCCACTGCGTGTGGTCATCGTGGACGCGATAACGCCGACTATGCGCTCGGTCCGACTACTGGAGGCGCCATCGACGGGCGTTGTTTTGTGCGCCCCGGTCCCGGCGTTTGGGACGGTGGATCTCAGTCCAAGGACAATTCGAGCACGCACGTTCGGCCGCCATCGCACGGACGACCTGACGCAAGCTATGCGTCCTGCTGCATCACGCCCACGCGGTTCAAATGAAACGCGAATCCCATGTTGCTGAGTTGGCGTCCGCTCTGCATCAAATTCAATTTACTGAAGAATGGGAGCCAATCGTTCCGCTGTCGGGACGAGTTCGCGATCACGACATAGGACACTGCATACCGTGAACGATCCACTTGCCCCACTGAGTTGGGGACAAGGCTGAGCCACTGAGCTCTCGACTCTGGGGTTGCGATCTCCTCTATAACAGCCCGGATCTGGTCACGGAAGTACCCATCCTGAATCAAGGTGCTCGCGGAGACGATGCCCTGCGCGAATAGGTGACTCAGTGTCGCCGATCGGGACTTTCGTTTGACGTGAACCAGTTCGCCGTTGGAGGCGAGCACGTCGCAGAGTTCGATTCCGCTTGAAGCTCCGCCCGGTCGTTTGATCTGCGCATCCAGCACTAGGAACCGCGATCCGTCGGAGTCAGCGAGCCTCTTGTTGTATTCGGGCTCTGCTTCTCCGAGATGTGCGACGACCAACGGCAGCGAACCAGGCGTTATAGAAGCAGTAAACGAATCCACCTCCGAGACGAGCGAGTCACTGACACAAAACCAGCGGCCTTCGATAAGTACGTAGAAGCTCGAATCGAGGCGTTGCTCGCTGACGAGACATTGGTGGAACGTCCACCGCGCATCGAACTCGCTAGAGCGACTGAAGCGGACTGAGACACGTCGAGCCTTCATGCTCTCGAGCGTCAGCTCGGCCCGCCTTGCACCGAGCTGAGCCAAGTACGCGTCCAGGTCGAGGTCGTCGTACTCGACGCCTCTCGTGCCAGTGATCTTGAAGGTATCGATGTCCTCCCAACCGATCGCCTCGGGCATGGCCATGTGAGTGCTCGACGTGTCGCCGACCCGGAGCTGCTCCACGAGCTGTTCGTCAAGCGCATCGCGAACTGTGGCGTTGTTGACGAGTCCCAGGTGGTCGATCCACGCAAAGTTCTCCTTATACGAGTCCTCGTAATAGGCCGCGAGAAGCTCAGTGCACAACGTCGAGAGGCCGGTGGACGCGATCTCCGCGTTGACGACGAGAGCGTCAGCGCCCGACAATCTCTTTGCGAGCGCTTTGTCCCGAGGCTCACCGGTCACGGCTCGAAGGATGTCCCGGGAAATGTCGACCCCAAACGCTGGAAGTTCCGAGCTCCTGCTCACATGAGTGTTCTTGGTGACGACCATGTCTTCGAAGGTCTTCGTGTCCAGACTGCGGATTTGGCTCGGATCGATTCTGTTGAGTGCGACACGTAGCCCGAACCGGGGTTCGATCCTTGACAAGTTGAGGAAGGCGCGGCCGTAGCCGAAGGTGATCGCGAACCACCGCCCGCTTGCCTTGAGGACGAGGAGCCCGGAGGCCGATGCGGAGAGAAGCCGCTGGGGTGGCGCAGCGAGTAGAGGTCCCACGAAAGAGACCCACGCCGGCGGCGTCGCGGGACGTGACTCGTGGTAGAAGACTCCTTCGAGGCCAGAAGTCGGGCTGAGTTCAACGGAGGTAGGCGTCCTGTCGTGGTTCAGCGCCTGAGCAGGTTCGGTGACCTCTTCACCAAGCAGGTAGATCGTCAGCCGGGTCGAAGGCATGGGCGACCTCCTCTCGCCGCCGGAGACCCATGTCCAGGGTAATCCTCGCGCTGGAGACCTGATCGGACCTGAGGACAGATGTCGAAATGAGCCTTGGCTACGTCGAGGTCCAAATCCTGAAGTCCGATCTAGCCCTCGTACGCCGCGTGGCGGAGCTGGGATCGGAGTGTCTCCCATGATCCCATCTCAAGCATGCCGATGTCACCCTCTGACGGAGCCGCATACCGCGGAAGTTGACGCCACGACTGAGTTTGGACTCTGTCGGAGTGATACCGACCCGCCGTTCAGGGACGCTCGGACCCCTACTCGGGAGGAACGAGCCTGTACCGGCCCTCGCCGACCTTGCTCATGCTTCCCCGGGTTGCCTAGACGACACCGCTTCAAGGTCGATGACATGATGTCGGCACTCGCTCCATCGAGCGAGAACTCAACGACATGCCCGAACGGCAAGCCTCGGTGCCCGAAAGCCTCCATGTTCGAGACAGGTCCTTGACTCGGGCATTGCAAAACGAGAGCCTCGGCGGGTGACGCCGACTCATTCTCTACCGGACGCCGCCTTCGAGATCCCTCGGATCCCGGCTTCGGCCGGTGCGTTGATCTTCGATTCCTCTGGTCGTCTTCTCGTGCTCAAACCCACCTACAAGGGCGGATGGACGGTGCCCGGCGGGCAGATGGAAGCCAACGGCGAGACCCCCTGGGAGGCCTGCAGGCGGGAGGTGCGAGAAGAGACGGGCCTCATCGTCGATACGGGGCGGCTCGTGTGCGTCGACTTCCTCCGCCCTCGTCCGGGGAAACCCGGCGGCATGCGTTTCCTCTTCGACTGCGGAACCCTTAGCGACGAAACACTCGGTGCCATAGACCTCCAAGAGGACGAGCTCTCCGAGTACCGCTTGGAGGACATGGATCGTGCAATCGAGCTCCTAAGTGGCCCAGTGCGTCGGCGTGTGCGATCTGCGATCGGAGCCGTAGGAGCGCTGTACCTCGAAGACGGGCGGCCCGTCGCCACATAAGGACAGTAGTCACCCACGTCTGAGGTTCCCGATCGCCGCCTTCCATGTCTTTCACGACGACCGGGCTCACGACGTATCGACTCTTCACGCGACCGTCATCGGCGAGAGCATCACGTCGCGCTCTTCGGCATCGAGTGCCTTCGACGCGCGCCGGAGCACTCTGGCGGCCGCCTCCAGAAGCCGTGTCTGGGTCTCGTCGCCCAGTTCCATTCCCCCGATCATGTCGGCAGCTTCGGTTAGCTCGTCTGCCAGGTGGTCGGCCCAGCTGCTCGTCACCTTGTCCCCTTTGATCGGTCTGTGTGTTCTGTAAATCGTCCTCCCAACATCGGCGATAGGTCCCAAGCGATCGTGTGAGCGGCATCTGTGTTTTGCCATGCCACCGTGGCCTGTGACCCTTGCTACCCATGCGTTGCGAGAGGAGGGCTGTGACGGGAGCACCAGGGACCACCGACAAACAGGAGGACCGAGCATGAGCAACATGACCACGTTGTCTGGGAACCTGACTGGCGATCCCGAAATCCGCTACACGAGAGACGGCGCCGCCCGGGTCACCTTCGGCTTGGCCGTGAACGAGAGGCGGCAAGTCCGTGGCGGAGAGGAGTCCGAGGAGGAAACGTCGTTCTTCGACGTGGTGTGCTGGCGAGACATGGCTGAGAACGTGGCGCTCAGCCTGGTAAAGGGAAGCCGCGTGGTAGTGACCGGCAAGCTGGAGCAGCGCAGCTGGGAGACAGACGTCGGAGAGCGGCGCAAGCGGATCGAGGTGGTTGCCGAGGAGATCGGCGCCAGCCTCAAGTACGCGACCGCCGAGGTCACATCCGCTTACCGCCCGGCGGTGGTTTCCGGCTGAAAAGGAAGTGCGATTGACCCAGCCCGCCTGAGGACTGGGTCAATCGCTACGCGGAACGGGGCCAGAGCGCCTCTGGCGGCTGTGGATCAAATCCAATTCCCCGAGCAAGCCAGTCCCAGCCACTCCGATCGCCGCCGAGTCGTTCGGCGCGCTCCTCGAGCGTCCCCAGCACATCGACCAAGTCAAGGAGGTGACGGACGATGATCGTCCTGTTGCTCTGGCCTGCCTTCGTTCGGCTCATCAGATCGAAGATCTCTCTGTCGGGGACGACGACGTGGCAGTAAGGGACCGCGATCGACATGGCATCGACGTCGTGCAAGTGGTTGATCTTCCAGCCGGTCTTGTTACGGAACAGCTCCGCCTTCAGATCTGCCGCCAGCCGGATACTCGGGGCCGCTTCGACGAAGGAGGTCAGTTGATGTCGGTTGTCGGCGACCGGTCGGTTTGGATCTCCAAACAAGTGACTCAATCTGAGCCCGTAGTCGCCGAACAGCTCGATCAATCGATCGATGTGTTCATGGAACATCTCCCGAGCGCGAACCCTGAACCGCAACTCAGCGGGCCCAACTGAGTTCTCTGCGAGCAGTCCAGCGAGGAGTTGTTCCCACTCGAGCCGGCTCCGGCTCATCTCCTCTGTCTTCTCAGGCCGGTACCCGTACCGCTCGCGCAACACCTTGATCTGCTCATCGGGAGGCCCGGCAAGAAATCGCGTCTCTGTCCACTGTTGGAGACGACAGAGATCGTCTCTGGGAAGGAGACTCCTTGCCTGATCGAGCACCTCCTCTGGACCATGAACGTTCAACTGGTGTTGGTCGCCGACGAACGCCCAGTGGGTTCCAACACCCAGGACGTCCGGCCGTGGCGGCCTGAACGTCGGGCGGCCGAAGAGGTCGTGCATCGCCGTAAGCATCTGGTTGTCGAGGAGACGACGCCGCGACCTGAGCGTCCGGCAGTGCGAGATCTCCGCCATGACCGCAGCCACCTCAGCTCTGTCGAGTGGGTTCTTCCTTTTCAGTGTCTCGACATAGTGCGTCGATGAAAGCGGGAAGACGACCCCAGCGACGCTGGCGCGTCTTGCCGCTTCAAGCACTCGGAGGTCTCCAACTTCGCGGGGGTGTCCGGCTCTGGCGGAAGACAGCCTGATCCACACCCACTGATCGAAATAGACGGTAGGGCGGTCAGGGTGGAGGTCACGTGACACTGTTGGAGCTTCCATAGAACCGATGATCGCGCCAGGTAGGTCTCGTTCGGTGCATGGCCACGCGGAACTCGTGAATCCCTCCGAGGTCGTGCGGGCTGCGCGCTCTTGCGCGCCGGCCGAGCCGCCCTTGAGCCCCGCTACCTAGCGGCTGGTTGGCGCCCTGGGCTTGCAGCCGGGAGCACGTCGTTATGAGCGACGACCTCTACGACGAGAGACACGAAGAGGAAGCGGACCTGCGAGGCGAGTACGCCGAGGAGTGGGCAGAGTTCTGCGAGGCAGGTTGGGCGGGACGGCGGCTGGAGGATCGCCTAGCGTCACGGCTGCGTGATAGACGTGCCTCATGAGCGAACATATGTTCGATAAGGTGCTATGATGGACCTTACGGATCAACGACTCGATCTGCTCGCGAGCTGCCGCGTCCCGGGAATCAGTTGGGAGCTGCTGGCGCGCGAAGCACAGCGCGCAGGCACCGTGAAGCACCTGCTTGACGGCGAGGTGCTGGAGACAAGCCGGGCAGCTGACGACGCCCGGAGGCTGCTCTCTGAAGCGGCGGGCACGCTCGAGGAGCGGCGGGAGTGGGTTCGTCAGGAGCACCAGGCCGCCACAGACGCCGGTGCGCGCCTTTTGACCGTCTTGGACGAGGACTATCCGGACAACCTGCGCGTCATCGTGAACCTCCCTCCGTTCCTCTACGTGCTCGGCACACTTGTTCCCGACGACGCCCGGTCCGTCGGAGTGGTCGGCACCCGACAGCCCTCACCGGAGGGCCGGAGAAGTTCGGCCAGGATGGCCAAGCTCCTCGCAGGGCGCGGTGTCACGGTGGTATCGGGTCTGGCGGCAGGGATCGACGCCGCGGCGCACGAGGCGGCGCTCGGTGCCTCTGGTCGCACGATCGCGGTCATGGGTACGGGGATCCTCGGGCGCTACCCGAAGGAGAACGCGGAGCTTGCCGAGCTCATCGCCGGATCGGGGGCGCTCGTCTCACAGTTCTGGCCATCCTCTCCGCCACGCCGGTCCAACTTTCCCAAGAGAAACGTGGTGACCTCCGGCATCAGCCAGGGCACCGTGGTGATCGAGGCTTCGTCAACATCAGGGGCGAAGATGCAGGCGCGGCTTGCCGTCGAGCACGGCAAGAAGGTGTTCCTCGTGAGCTCACTGGTCATGGAGCAGAAGTGGGCTCAGGACTACGTGAAGCGCCACGGGCGTCGGGTCGTGGTCGTGAAGAGCGTGGACGACGTCATGGCGCAGCTGCGCTCGGTCAACGAGGTGGAGGCCCTTACGAGCCAGCGCCGTCAGCTCGCCTTCGATCTGAGCTGATCTCGGTCAGCGCGTGCCCGCTGTCAACCTCGACCGGCTCGACCCGCAACCGAAGGGCTTTGGCCGATGCGGCCTGTGTGCCTACCGGGACGTGGGATCAGCGGCTGTCTGCTTCGCGTGCGCATCACGAGGGATGGACCTCGTCGGACGGGGGCACTGCCAGACCTGCGACCAGAAACTCCCCGAGTCAGGGAGATGCAGCAACTACTGGTGCAACCGGCCTCCAGATGAGCGCTACTTCGACTTCATCTACGCGATCTCCATGCGAAGCGGTTCCCTGCAGAGCGCCATAAACCTCTACAAGTACGACAACAGGAGGGGCTGGGCGGCGATCTTCGGGCGCGTACTCGTGGGGTATCTCGATGAGCACCCCTGGGTCATGGAGGGATGGGACGCGATTATCCCAAGTCCCACCTACACCGGACGTGGCGCAAGGCGTCGCTGGGACCACATCAGGCTCATCCTCGAGAAGGCGGATCTCGAAGCTGGAGGGAGGTGGTCCTTTCAGCTCGACCCCGCGTACGTCGAGAAGTCCCGAGAGACAGAGAGCCTCGTCGGAAAGACCCTCGTAGAGCGCCGCCGAATCTGTGAGACGGAGCTGCGCGACGCTCTCAGGATCCCCTCCCCCGATGGCGTTACAGGTCGCCGGTTCTTGGTGTTCGACGACGTGTTCACCGACGGGAGCACGTTGCGAGAGATCGCACGGTTCTTGCGGGATGCTGGGGCGCTCCAGGTCGGCAGCATCGTGCTGGCTCGCCAGCCCTGGAAGTCATAGGACGCGCGGTTCGAAAGGCGAGGCCATAGGGCACGTTCTATTGACTGACCGGGGTCTATCAGCGCGATTTGTTGCAGATCTAAGACTTCTCGGAACGGTTTGTAACGGACCCCCCCTGGGCTCGGCCCTGGCCGGCCTCCAGGCGCCGACCTGTGTCCCGGCCATCCTGCCCGTCCGCGCGCCGAACCCAGGGCCTCCGCTGTGCACTGATCGTTCCCACAGTCGCCTCGCTCACGATCGACTCCACGCGACATCTGCTTCACACCATTCAGATTGGGCTGTTGGATGCAGAACGCCCCGGACGTATCTGAAAGGACGGCCTCAGGATGGTTTTGTGCTCAGCGGAGGAAAGCGCATCAACCCCGACCACCTCTCGTACTACACGGGATGGGCCGAGCTCACCGATCATCCAGGTAGCTGGTGGACCCGGGCCGAGGACACCTTCGGGGTCGAGAAGGGCGGCGCCGTCGACGCAAAGCGGCTCAGAGCCTTTCTTCGCGGAGAAGGGGCACGGCAGCGAAAAGACCGCCACCCCGGCTTGGAGTTCACATTCTCTGCCCCGAAGTCGGTTTCGGTGCTCGCGTTCGGCCATCCCAGCGAACCTCTTGGTGCGAGGGTCATCGTGGCGCACGAGGCTGCCGTGCGAGCGGCGCTTTGCTGGCTCGAGGAGCATGGGGCCGTAGTCGTCCACCACCGCCCCGGTAAAATGCACCGCTTCGAGCCGGCCCGGGGCATCTACGCCCTCTTTCGGCATTCGACCTCGCGAGCGGGCGACCCGCAGCTCCATACTCACGTGCTCGTCCCGAACCTCGCTGCCGACCGCTCCGGCCAGCTCGGCGCGACGGACCGCCGCATCCTGAAGGCCTGGGTCGAGCCCGCGAGCTCGGTTTACAAGCTCGCCCTTCGAGCCGAGCTCGCCGAGGTGGGCCTTCGTTTTGGCACCCCCAAGCCAAACGGACTCAGCGAGCTCGAGGGCATGCCCGAGCGGATCCGCCGGCGTTTCTCGCATCGCCGACGGGCGATCGAGGCCCACATCGCAGCGCTCGAGAGACAAGGCGTCGAGATCTCCCCGAGGCTCAGGCGTCTGCTCGGTGTCTACACCAGGGCCAAGAAGCCCACCGGCAACGAGGCGGCGGAGATCGAGGACGTGAGAGGTTGGCTGCGTCCGCTTCTCGAGAAACACGCCGTGGACGAGTGGCTGTGGGCTCAGATGTTCAACCAGCCGTTCTCTTCGCCGCCGCCCAGTACAGCTCGGGCCAAAGAGCTCTTGGACCGACTGCTCGAAGGCGACGGGGCCCTTTCTTCAATGTCGTCGTGGAACCGCAAGGACCTGATCGCGAAGCTGCCTGCTGTCCTGCCAGAGGGGGCGAGCCCCGAGGCGCTCGACGAGCTGGTCGAGCTCATCGAGCACGACGAGCGCTTGGTCCGGCTCATCTACGTGGAGGAGAGCGGCCGAGTGGCGAGGCGTGCGGGGAGAAAGGGTCTGTGCCTCGTGGTGGCCTCCGAAGAGGACCTGACGGTCCCGAGCACGCTCGGTGTGCGCTTCACCTCGAAAGCGCTCTTGGAGGCCGAGCACCGCATCCTCGTCGCGGCGGCCACCTGGGTTTGGCGCGCCGGTCGCCGGGAAGTCCAAGTCGCAGACGCCGTGCTGGATGAGGCGACCGGTTCGGGGCGCAACGCCCCTCCGAATCCCGAGCAGGCGAACCTGGTGCGCCACTTCGTCTGCTCCGATCGAGGGATCACCCTCGGGGTCGGGGTCCCGGGATCGGGGAAGACGAGCGCCATGGCATTGTGTGTCGAGGCCTGGCGTCGCCTTCGTGTGCCGGTTGTCGCGCTCTCGTTCAAGGGACGCTCGGCACTCGAGTTGGGCCGTGCCGCCGGGATGCGCGGTTCGACCGTCGACCACTTCCTCGCTCTCTACGACCACGGGAGGGTGAGGATCGCACCCGGCAGCGTGATTCTGGTCGACGAGGCCTCGGAGCTCTCCACCCGGCGCCTCGATCGGCTGGTCTTCCTTGCCGAGAAGTACCGGGCCAAGCTCATCCTCCTCGGCGACGATCGACAGCGCTCCTCCATCGAAGCGGGGGGGATGTTCGCAACCTTGCTCCGTCAGCACGCCGCCGCAGTGCTGTCGAAGAACCTCCGCCAGCGCCTCGACTACGAGCGCGAGGCGATCGGGCTCGTGCGCCGAGGCCAGAGTGAGGCGGCTTTTTCGATCTGGGCTTCGCAAGGACACTTCCGGGCGGCGTCGCGATATGAGGACCTGCTCAAGGTGACGGTCGACGGCTGGCTCACAGATCGGGCGGCCTTTTCCGGATCGGTGATGATGGCCCAGTCCAATGCCGAGGTGGATGCCTTGAACGACCTGGCGCGCAGGGCGCTCATCGATCACGGCGAGCTCGAGGCGAAGCCGCTCGTCGAGGTCGAGGCCACCAAGAGCCGTCCAGCGCGCGCGTATTGCGTAGGCGACCGGATCGTGCTCACCCAAAACGACCCTCGCCACGTCGTAACAGACCGCTCCGGCAACGACGTGGGCGGCGTCTTGAACGGGATGGTGGGGACCGTCGAGCACTACAACCACGTCTTTGGGACCCTGGTGGTCGCGGTGGACGGCGGCAAGGTGGCGCTCGATCACAGCTACGTGCGCGACCACAGCGCGCATGGATACGCCTTTACCGTCGCGAAGCTCCAAAGCGCCACCATCTGCGGCCGCACCCAGATCCTGCGCCCCGAGACGCTGTGTGCCTCGGACTTCTTGGTCGCCGCATCGCGCGCCACCGACGGGGTGAGCTTCAACTTCCTTGCCTCGCCAGGTGGTGCGGCAGGTGACGGCCACCCGGCTGCAGAACACGACACGAGCTCTCCGCAGAGCTACCTCTATGGCCTGCTCCTCTCTCTCGCTGCCCGCCTCGACCACGAACCTGTGGCGGGCGCGGCCGCTTCGGTCCTTCTCTCTCAGTCCGAGGCCCGCCAGCTCGCGTCGATGCTCGGCCCAGAGGGGTGCTCGGCCTACCGGGCGATGTGGTCGCGCTACGCGAGCGGCCGCGACACCTACAGCGCCGAGGGGGTAAAGCGCGCGCGTCTTCGCAGTCTCTTGTGGGCCGAGCGCGCCGAGCAGCTTCGCCAGGAGGTCGCACAGGGACTCGCCAGCGAAGAGGAGCTCGTAGGAGCCGAAGGGAACCTGGCTGTCGCTCGGGCGATCGAGATGACCGCGGTGAAGTTCGAGAGCGCGACCAAGAAGGGGCTTCGCCCCGAGCGCCGCTATGCGCTCGAGCAGCTGGCTGTCGCGCGGCTCGCCTGCCTCTACGCAGAGCAAGCGAAGCGCTCGGAGGCCGCCTCGGTCTCTTTGGTGGACCCGGTGGTCGGTGTCGCCCTGGAGCTCCTCGCACACACCCAGGTTCTGGAGGGGGTTCTCGACGTCCAGGAGCTGCCCGACGCGGGGGGACAGCTCGATGAGTTTCGCCCTGACCCGCAGAGCATGATCGCCACTCACGGGGCGGCTGTGCTCGGCCCGCTCTACGGCGCCCTTCACCGTCAGGGACTTCGCCCCGACCCAGAGGAGCTCGTCGCCGCAGCTGAGCACGAGCCAGAGGGGATAGGACAGGCGCTTTGCCAGGTGGCAGATGCCCTTGGCCCGAGCTGGGCAGATCACCTCGCACGCCAGTTCGCCTCCTACGGGCGCGCGCAGGGCTGGGAGGTGGCCACCCGTCCTCACGTGTCCACGGTGGTGGTCACAGATCCCGTCGAACGCCGGCGTTTTGCTCCATCGGTCGTTCCACCTCCGGCTTCGGCACAAAGCCGAGACGCAGGCCCAGAGCACGGGCTTCAGGCCGGTTGAGTGCACCAGATCCTCCACCAACCGTGACACGGTTGGTGGAGGAACAGTCCGCGAACGAAAGGACAACCGATGCCAGAGGATCAGATCCCCGACGATGACGACGAGCTCATCTTCACCCCCGAGGACGTCGCGAACAACAACGACGAGGACGATGTGCTTGAAGGAGAGAATCTCGAGGCCGAGAGAGCGAACGAGGACCCCTTCGCGCTGGGCTTCGACGGTCATTTGAATGGAGGCAGATCTCCCGATGCGCCGTCGGATGCGGCCAGGAGACTTCTGGGTGCTATCGATCACACGAGCGACATGGACGAAGAGCCCTTCGGGACTCTCGAGGGTTTTAGAGAGCCCGAGCGTCGAGCAATCACCTACAACTTCTTCGACTGCGACAAGCCGTCGGACCACCTTGTGTTCGAGGCCCTGGAGCACTGGGTGCGCTGGCTCGTGTGGCACTTCGAGCTCGGAGACGTCGTCCCTGTGTGCTGGGCAGAGCACGACGCCATCGCAGAGGAGATGGCAGCCCTTTATGAGGGATGGACCGGCATCTACGAAGCTCGCAGCGCCGGTCATCCGCTCGACCAGCTCACCTGGCTCGGGCACCTCGACAGCTCGCTCAGCCGTGTCGCGACCAAATGGGACCGCGCCAACTGCGGGTCGCGGGGCCAGCACGACGCCGAGAACTCGCTTCGCTCGGTTTGGCCGGATATGGCCGAGCACGGTGGCCCGTATCACGAGGACTCGAATGAGGCGCTCACCAGCATCGGCGCAGGCACCGACGAAGAGCGTTCTTAGACCGTCTGGGACTCGACACATCTTCTGATTACGGTCGGCATTGTGGACCCCGTCGAGGTCACGCGAACCGAGGCGTACGAAGGACCCCTTCCTCGTCGGAAGCGTTCGTCGAGTTCTCCGCGAGAGCTGAACCGGCCGTGTGCGAACTGCGGACGAATGGTTATCGGTACGACGTCGCTCGCCGTCTATTGCTGTGAGCTTTGCAGCCAGACCACATGGTTTGTTCGCTACTACAGGCGCAAGAACGCCTCTGAAGAGCTCGAGAGGCCCGACATCCACGAGGCGCTCAACATCAAGCTCGCGTTGATCGCGGGCGGTGGCTATCCGGCAAAGGAGCGGCACCTGGGTGCCGACGTACGCTCTGCCGTCGTGGCCCGCGCGCAAGGTCGGTGTCAGCGCTGTGGCGCTCCAGGGACACAGATCGACCATGTAATGGGCTCGAGCGCAGAGATGGACAACCTCCAACTCCTTTGCGAGTCGTGTCATCTCGAGAAGACCAACGCGTCGCTCATGAAGGCTCCGAAGGAGATGGTGGAGGTGGTGCACCGCCCGCTGATCGCGAGATCCACACTGCCGGCGCGTCAGCCCTCTGACCTCGTCTCCTGGAACCACCGGGCCTGGGTTCGGGGCGCTACCCAGGTGGGTAAAGCAGTCGCAAGTCGTTGGCAGAAATGGCTCGGCGGTCCTGGACTGGAGCCGATATCTCCCGCCGCAGCCGTGGGCGGATTTCCGACTGGTCTCGAGCCGTGGTCCTGGTACGAAGAGCACGCGCCGCAAGACTCGGAGGGCCCCATAGGGCCTGGCGTCTCTGTCGTGTAAGTGCCGTCGTAGCCACCATCGCTGCAGAACTACAGGGGGCTTTTCGAGGTGAAGAGCCGCTTCAGTAGCGTCGAGTTGCTGCGCCGAGGTGGTGAGGGAAGTGGCATCAACTCCGGCGGTACCCAGCGACTTGCCATCTCCCATGACAATTCAATTGCAGCGCGCTCCGAGCAATCCCACCAGGGTGCGAGATGTGCCTTGGCGGGGTCTTCGTTTCGATAGAGCAACCAAGCATGGCGGGGAGGAAGGGAACGAAGCTCGCGTGCGTCGTAGGCGGCTTCTTTCGCCCAGGCGGCGGAGTCCGAGCGGCTTCGATCGGCGCCGTAGCTGACCGAACGGTTGACGACCTCGCGCCGCCCTGCGGCGCGCTCGAGCCAACTGAGCATCGCCTGGTCCTTCGAGCCGGCCAGGTGGAGCTCCACCGTGGCGTTGGCCTGGATCGTCGCCGCGCCCCCCGGACCCCAGCGATCAGCGGCCTGTGAGTAGGACTGGAGCACCACCGAGATGTAGATGCCGTCGCCACGCCCGGTGGAGAACATCTTGGGCAACGAGGAAAGCGGTGCGGTGTTCGCCACCTCGTCGAGCCACAGGCACAGGGGGGGACGAAGGGGCTTTTGGATCTGTCGGGCGCGCTCGACGATGTCCTCGACCATCGTGGCAATGATGCTGGCAATGACCTCCTGGGACTCAGAGGACCCGACCAGATACAGCACGCCGCGCTCGGCCACGAAGCGGCGCACGTCGAAGGCCTCTTGTGGTCCCGAGAGACACATCTGTGCCACATAGGGGTTCGTGAAGCCCCGCAGCGCGTCGGAGAACAAGTTGGCATAGGACTGGCGGTTGGCACCGCCTGTGGCAGATGCGGGCCCGAACGCGGTGTTGAGCCGCGAGCGCAGCTCGGGCAGCCCGGCCATGCGCAAGACGTCGAGCGCCTGGAGCGCAGAACTTGGGCCCTCTGTCCAGCTGATCAACTTCTTCACGTCACGGACACCGCCTATGGCCGCGGCGACGAGCATGGGGGCGATGACGCTCGCGGTCGCAGGGCGCCATTCGGGGTTCGTGGTGGCGCCGTAGGAGAGGCGCTCTGCCATCTTCTGCGCCAGGTCGACGAGCACATACCCGCCGAAGCTCGACTTGGCGACGTTGGCCGTCTCAGGCAGATGAGGCGGCCGCTCGGGAACCACACAAGACGTGATCGGCGACCAGCGCATCTGCATGTCTGGCTCGGGGTTGAGCGCGCCTTCGGCGTCGAAGACCCACACCGGACGCCCCTGGGAGATGAACCAGCCAGCGCTGTACGCGAAGAGCTCGGGCTTCATCGAAGAGACGATCGCCGGGCCCGGTGAGCGCACGATATTGCGCAACGCCCAGGTGGTCTTGCCCACGCCCGTCGTGCCGAAGACGACCATGGGCTCGTCGTATCCCGAGTAACGCCCGTCTCCGATGATCGGTCCCGGCGCTGGTGCAATGGTGGGCTCCCGAGGTTGGTGCTCCTTCTTGGGTTCCCTCCTACGGTGAGGGCCCGCTTCATAGCCCGCGAGACGATCGAACGATCCCATCACGCCGCCCCCAGACGTTCGTTGTGGCGCTTCGCCTCGGTGCCACTCATACCACCTGATCCTTCCGAGGAGCTCGACAACGCCTTCGCCTTACGAGCAGCCTTGGACCATTGGCGCCGTATGAAAGGGGTCCTGCTGGCGACAAGGATCTCTGCACCGCTGAACACGACGAAGATCATCCAGAGAAGGGCAGCTGGCCCGACCCCCGCGTCCCTCGGCCACGCGCGTGCGGGGTCGGTGGCATGCGCGAGGGTGCCGAGGCCGACAAGCCCCCAGCCGACGAACGGCATCACCTTTTGGTCATGGGCGAGGTGCCCATGGGCCAGGAGTCCCGAGAAGGCCGCGGCGGCATAAGCCGTCACCCCGACGAGCAGAACGAGCGGCAGGACGACGAGGACGAAGATCTCGCCGCCGTTCAGGCTGTGAACGATCTTCGAATCTGACAGCGCGCGATCGTCGAAAACGACAGCATTTCGGTCAGTGGCAGTCTGCCTCAGGACCGTCGGTCCCGGCCAGTGTCTTGTCCTCTCTCGTTGTGCGCCGC